>Ga0105050_10003335_pt1 | contig 22314 bp, 23 predicted proteins | sample FRY01_FD_78088 | JGI IMG/M metagenome (GOLD analysis project Ga0105050, IMG submission 78088) | Freshwater microbial communities from Lake Fryxell liftoff mats and glacier meltwater in Antarctica - FRY-01 | ecosystem: Environmental > Aquatic > Freshwater > Ice > Glacier meltwater ...
ACCCACGGCGCCACCAGCACCCGCATCAAAATCCGGCTGCCAACCCGGGAAATCCTGATCTCGGGCTCATCCAACAAGCGTCATGAATAAGACGGGCTAAAGCATTTGATGAATTGAATCAGGCTGCTGCTAAATGGAGAATTGATTCAGGCGGCGAGATTCGCGACATAACAGCTTGGAAAAGAAACGCTGGTGCCAGCTTTTTGGTAGATAGAAAAGTGACAACCTTCTCCTACGGCTTGCCGATGGTTCTCAAGAGCAACATCACACCTCCAACAATGCAGGTTGGTAAAGAAACGCTGCATTTTCTGCCAGACGTTGTTCTGGTGCTTGAGGGCAATAAGTTTGGTGCTGTCGGCTATGATAAGCTCAGCATTAGATGGCAGGATAGTCGTCATATAGAAGATGAGTCAGTACCGTCAGATGCTCGGATCGTTGACTATACCTGGATGCATCCGAACAAGAATGGGGGGCCGGATCGCCGCTTCGCAAATAACCGAGAAATACCAATCTGCCTCTATGAAAGCTTTCATCTGACCAGCCCAAATGGCCTTAATGAGCTGCTTCAAGTGTCGGCTCTTGGTCGGGTCGCTCCCTTCGCAGAAGCAGTTCAAAAACTCTCTCAAACTATCGGCAGCAGTCAAGGTTTGGCTTTGCCTCAACTATAGTTTCGCATAAGAAGTTACTATGTACGTCCACTTGTCTCTGGGGCTATTCAGGGCCCAGCCCTCAGCTCTCCACAGGCTCTCGCGCCTCGGCGGCCAGCGTTAAACCCAACTCACCAAGAACCGACATCATCGTAGCAAGCGTGGGATTCCCAGTAGCAGTAAGCCCGTTATAGAGCGCGGCGCGGCTGAGGCCCGCCGCCTTAGCCAGCCGCCCGGCCCCATGCGCGCGCGCGATGGTGCCAAGCGCGGCGGCCACAACGGCGGCGTCGCCGCTGGCCATGGCGTCGGTGAGATAGGCTGCTGCGTCTTGCGGAGTTATGACATAGTCCGCCGGGTCAAAGGGGGCGGTTTCAAGTTTCATGGTTTTGCCTTTCCTGTTTGAGCATCTGGCGGGCGGTTTCAATGTCACGAGATTGGCTGGACTTATCGCCGCCACTCAGGAGCAAGATAATCGCGCCAGACTGGACCGTGAAATAAACCCGGTAGCCAGCGGCGAAGTTAATACGCAATTCGCTCAGGCCGCCGCCAAGCGCCTTAACATCTCCAAAATTGCCCACCGCCACCCGCTCGATGCGCGCTGCGATGATAGTTTGGGCACGACGATCACGAAGGCCGTTCAGCCAATTGGCAAAAACAGCGGTACGGATGATCTGCTGCGCCACGTCTATTTAAATAGACAATCTACAGCAATCTGTCAATTATAAAATACATATATAAATGGGGTCTGGGGGCTTCGCCCCCAGCCGCCGGAGGCCACTACCTACCGCCGGAGGCCCCTTCCCTCACCGCGGCGTAGAAATCGTCACCCATTCGAACACATAATTCGCCCAGAACGCTCCGAACAGCACCGCCGAGATCAGCGTTGTCCAGAGCAGCTTGATTTTGATCTGCGGGTTCACGGGCGCGGAATCGGCTTCGCCCAGCACCGGCTCCTGCCCTTCTTCGCGGCTGGTGCGGACGCCGAAGGGGAGGACGGCAAACAAAGTCAGCATCCAGAAGAGGAGGTAGATGGCGACGATGGAGACCGGCTTCATGTCTAGGTCAGCCGGACAATCTGCACTTCGGTGACGGGTTTTTTGCCGGTCCATTCGCGCGCGATGCGGCGGACAGCTACGCGGATATCGTCTTCCAGTTTCTCGGTGGCGGGTTTGGCTTTTCCGCGTTTGTCAGGAGCGCGAGGAGCGCCGCTGCTTTTCACAGCTTTGGCGGCGGCGTCTGAGCATTCGGCGAGGAACTTGTCCTTGTCGGCTTCCACCGGCACGCCTTGGGCGTTGATAACAGGCGCGGCGGCGAGGCGGCCTTGGCTGTCTAGCACGACGGCGACGGCCATGATGCCGTTCATCATCAGGCGGCGGCGTTCTACGATGGTCGCGCCGTCTGCGGGGAGGATGACGTCACCATCTAGCAGCAGGCGCCCGGCGGCTTCATGGCCGAGCAGGTGCGGGCCACCCGGGGCAAGGCGGATAGCGCTGCCGTTGATGGGGACCATGGTTTTCTTCACGCCGCAGGCCTGCGCCACACGGGCGTGTTCTTCCATGTGGCGGCGTTCGCCGTGCACGGGGATGGCGATTTCGGGCCGGATCCATTCATACATGGCTTCCAGCTCAGGCCGGCCGGGGTGGCCGGAGACGTGCACATGGGCCTGGCGCTCGGTCATCACTTCGATGCCGCGTGTGGCGAGTTTGTTCTGCACGCGGCCGATGGCGAGTTCGTTGCCGGGGATTTGCTTGGAGGAGTAAATCACCAGATCGCCGGGCTCCAGACGCAGCACCGGATGGCTGCCCTCGGCGATGCGGGAGAGCGCGGCGGCGGCTTCGCCTTGCGCGCCGGTGCAGGCGATGAGCAGCTTTTCAGGCGCCATATTCTTGGCTTGTTCCCAGCTCAGCTGCGGCGGCATATCCTTCAGATAGCCGACGGATTTCGCCACTTCGGTAATCCGGTCCATGGAGCGGCCAGCAAGCACCAGATGGCGGCCGGTTTCCTTGGCGACATACCCCAGGCTGGCGAGGCGAGCAGCGTTGGACGCAAAGGTCGTCACGACCACCCTGCCCTTCTTGCGTGCTTTTACAGCTTGCAGCAGCCCAGCGCGGACATCGCTTTCGCTGCCCGAGGCTTCGGTGTTGAAGACATTGGTGGAATCGCCAATCATGGCGAGAATGCCGGAATCGCCAATGGCGGTGAGTTCATCCGCGCTTGCAGGCGTGCCGAGCAGCGGGCCGTCATCCAGCTTCCAGTCGCCGGTGTGGAACAGCCGACCATAGGGCGTGTCGATAACCAGCGCATTGCCTTCGGGAATCGAGTGCGCCAGCGCCACATAACGGAAGCCAAACGGCCCCAGTTGCAGCGTGCCGCCCATCGGAATGATGTTCAGCTCAACTTCGCGGGCGATGCCTTCTTCTTCCAGCTTTTTGCGGATGAGCCCGGCGGTGAACGGCGTCGCGTAAAGCGGCACGCCTAGATCAAGGGCGAGATAGGGGATAGCGCCGATATGGTCTTCATGGCCATGCGTGAGCACGACGCCCAAAAGGTCATTGCGGCGTTCTTCGATGAAGGCGAGATCGGGCAATACCAGATCAACGCCAGGGTAGCTCGGGTCAGCGAAGGTCATGCCGAGATCGACCATCACCCATTTGCCGTTGCAGCCATAGAGATTGACATTCATGCCAATCTCACCGCTTCCGCCCAGAGGCAGGAAGATCAGTTCTTTACCAGGTTTCATTAAGTCTCTTTTCTAATCAAGTCTGTGTTGCGTTTATGGAGCGTCATCAGCCCCTTGATGGTCAAATCCCCGTCCACAGCATCGATGATGCTCACGTGGCGGGAAAACAATGTGGCAAGTCCGCCGGTTGCAATCACCGTAACGGACGCGCCCAATTCTATAGCAATCCGGGCCACCAGCCCTTCAATCAGGCCGACATAGCCCCAGAACACACCTGATTGCATGGCATGAACTGTGCCCCGGCCAATCACGCCCAACCCTTCGGCAGGCGGCTCAACGGCAATGCGGGGCAGCTTTGCTGCAGCTGCATATAAGGCGTCCATGGACAAATTGATACCCGGCGCAATTACGCCGCCGACATAAGCCTGACCAACCACCACATCGAACGTGGTGGCGGTGCCGAAATCCACCACCACCAGCGGGCCGTCCCAGCTTTGGCGTGCGGCGACCGCATTCACAATCCGGTCCGCCCCCACTTCGCCGGGATTGGGCAAATCTATGCGCAGGCCAAAGTCCATGGCGGCATCGACCACAAGCGGCTCGGTGTTGAAATATTTGCGGCACAGGCGCTGGAGATTGTGCAGCGTGGGCGGGACGACGGTGGCGATTATGGCATCGGTGATGCAGGCTTTGTCCACGCCTTCCAGCGCCATAAGCTGATGCAGCCAGACGGCATATTCATCCGCCGTGCGCTGGCCATCGGTGGAGATACGCCAGCGCCAGCGAATGGCCTCGCCGTCGCAGATCGCGAACACGATATTGGTGTTGCCTACATCAATCGCCAGCAGCATGATCCGCCTCCAGCCCGAAGACCTCTCCGGCATGAATGGCCCGGCGTGAACCGTCGTGCAAGTCCAGCAGCAGCGCGCCGCTCTCATCAAGCCCGGCGAAATGCCCCTGCACCACTTCGCTGCCCAGCTTCACTTCAATCCCCTGCCCCAGCCCGCGGGCTGCGCTGAGCCACGCGGCGCGGACCGGCGCAAAGCCGGCTTGCAGCCAGAGCTGTCGCCAGGCGGCGAAGCTGGTGCGCAGGGCGGCGAGAACCGGGGCCACGTCGCCGCCAAGCGCGGCGACGGGCCGGTCCAGATCTTGCGGGCAGGAGGCGAGGTTTACGCCAAAGCCGATGACCAGCGCATCGCCGGTGCGCTCCAGCAAGATGCCGGAGACTTTGCGGCCATCTAGCAGCAAGTCGTTTGGCCATTTGAGTTCCAAGCCCCGCAAAGGCCCAAGGGCGTGCAGCAGGGCTTCGTGGAGGGCGACGGCGGCCACAAAGGAGAGCTGTTGCACGGGGCCGGTTTCATGCACCAGCACGCTGGCCATCAGGTTCCCGAGGCCATCCTGCCAGAGCTTGCCGTGGCGGCCTTTGCCGCTGGTTTGCCGGTCTGCCAGAACCCAGTGACCATCGGGAAGGGTGGTAGCGCGGGCGAGGAGCCAATCGTTGGTGGAGCCTAGCTCTTCGAGATGGGTGAGACCTGTTTGGGCCAATTGATTAGCCGGGGAAGAGGGAGGCGGCGGCTTCGCGGGTGAAGCCTGCCAGCGGTGACATGGCCAGCATGCCCAGCGGCGAGCAGAAGAGGGCGGTGACTAGGATGAGGAGGGCGTTTATGCGGTTTTTGTCGGATTGTAGCGCGGCGGTATTTTCGTCGAAGTATACAATCTTTACGACCCGGAGGTAATAGTATGCCGCTATGACTGAGGTTATGAATCCTACAAGGGCGAGCGGGATTTGGCCGGCGGCTATGGCGGCCTGGAAGACGGCTAGTTTTGGCCAGAAGCCTAGCAGCGGCGGGATTCCTGCTAATGAAAACATGAAGATAGCTAGCGCCAGGGCTAGTTTTGGTTGGGATTTTGAGAGGCCGGACAGGTCTGTCATGGTCTCTATGGGGAGGTTTTGGGGGGTGCGGAGCTGCATGATGACGAGGAAGGTGCCGAGTGTCATGGCGATGTAAACTGTGATGTAAAATAGCAGCGCGTCTATGCCCGCCGGGGTGGCGGCGGCCAGGCCTACGAGGGCGAAGCCGATGTTGGCTATGGAGGAATAGGCGAGCAGGCGTTTTATGTTGGTTTGGGCGATGGCGGCGACCGCGCCTAGCACCATGGAGGCGATGCTTAGGAAGATGATGATCTGTTGCCAATCAAACAGCGCCGGGCCGAAGGCTTGGACGAGGACGCGCACGAGGAGGCCGATGGCGGCGACTTTGGGGGCGGCGGAGAAGAAGGCGGCGACGGGGGTGGGCGCGCCTTCGTAAACATCGGGCGTCCACATGTGGAAGGGGACAGCGGAGATTTTGAAGGCGAGGCCGGCGATGAGGAACACGAGGCCGAAGACGAGGCCGAGGGTTTTGCCGCCGCTGGCGAGGACGCCCGCGATGCCGAGGAAATTGGTGGTGCCGGTGAAACCGTAAATGAGCGAGATGCCATAGAGGAGGATGCCGCTGGCGAGCGCGCCTAGCACGAAATATTTGAGACCTGCTTCAGAGGAGCGGCCTTCGCCTTTGTGGAAGGCGGCGAGGACATAGGCGGCGAGTGATTGGAGCTCGAGGCCGATGTAAAGGCTGAGCATATCGTCGGCACTGACCATCATGCACATGCCTAGTGTGGCGAAGGTTAGGAGGACGGGGTATTCAAAGCGGAGGGTTTTGGCTTGTTCGAGCCATGGCAGCGCCATGAGCATGGAGATGCCTGCCGCGCCCAAGATGAGCATTTTGAGATAGGCGGAGAAGCCGTCTGCTACATACAGGCCGCCGAACGCGCTGCTGCGGCCTTCGGGCGGGCTGTTTAGGACCGCGTAGCCGGCGATGATGAGGACGGCGATGGCGGCCATAGTCACGCCGCGCGTGGTGAGGACGTTACCGGGGTTTTTGGCCCCGCCTGAGAAGGTGCCTAGCATGAGCAGGAACAGCGCGCCCCCGGTGAGCACCAGTTCTGGCGAGGCAGTGAGCAGGGAGGCGAGTGTGGGATGCATTAGTGGCTCGCTTCAGGCGCCGGGAGGCGGCGGGCGGCTTGGCCGCGCGGCATGGCTTCCGGGTTTGCGGCTTTCAGGAAGGTCATGTCTGTGGGCAGCGTGGCCATTTGCTTGCCTTCGAGCTTGGCGACGACGGCGGCGATGGCGGGCTTCATCGGCTCTTGGAAGGGGGCGGGGTAGATGCCCATCCAGAGGACGGCCGCGACGACGGGCGTGAGGATGAGGATTTCGCGGGAGCTGAGGTCTGGCATCGCGCGCGTGTCTTCGCCTGCGGCAGCGCCAAAGGCGATACGGCGATAGAGCCAGAGCATGTACGCAGCGCCCAGGATGATGCCGGTGGTCATCACGAACGTGGCCCATGTGGAGGTTTGATAAAGGCCCAGAAGGACGAGGAACTCAGCCACAAAGCCGCTGGTGGCGGGGAGGCCGACGCTGGCCATGGTGAAGAACAGCAGCAGCAGCGCGTAACGGGGCATGGTGTCGGCGAGGCCGCCGTAGCGGGCGATTTCGCGGGTGTGCAGGCGGTCGTAAATGACGCCGACGCACAGGAACAGCGCGCCGGAGACGAGGCCGTGGGAGAGCATCATTACCATCGCGCCTTCGATGCCCTGTTGGTTTAGCGCGAACAGGCCGGCGGTGACGAACGCCATATGGGCGACGGACGAATAGGCAATGAGCTTCTTCATGTCGGACTGCACGAGCGCTACCAGCGAGGTGTAAACGACGGCGACCATCGACAGGCCGAAGACCAGCCAGATAAGCTGCGCCGAGGCATCCGGGAACATGGGCAGCGAGAAGCGGATGAAGCCATAGCCGCCGAGCTTTAAGAGCACGCCGGCGAGGATGACCGAGCCTGCGGTGGAGGCTTCGACATGGGCATCTGGCAGCCATGTGTGCACCGGCCACATCGGCATTTTGACGGCGAAGCTGGCGAAGAAGGCGAGGAACAGCCAGAATTGCGCATGTGGGGCGAAATCATAGGCGGTGAGGACGCCGATATCTGTGCTGCCGGTTTGGTTTATCATCCAGAGCATGCCGACCAGCATGAGGACCGAGCCGAGCAGCGTGTAGAGGAAGAATTTGTAGCTGGCGTAAATCCGGCGTTTGCCGCCCCAGACGCCGATAATGAGGAACATCGGGATGAGGCCGGCTTCAAAGAACACGAAGAACATCAATATGTCGCGCGCCGCGAAGGTGCCGATCATGAGGCTTTCCATAACCAGAAACGCAGCTAGATATTCGGGGACGCGGGTTTTGACGCTTTCCCAGCCGGCGAGGATGCAGAGTGGCATCAGGAATACGGACAGAAGGATGAGCATCAGGGCGATGCCATCTATGCCGAGGTGCCATTCCATCCACGGGCCGAAAAGCGCAGCGCGCTCTACGAACTGAAAGGCGGTGCTGGTGGTTTCATAGGCTTGCCAGAGCAGCAGGCCGAGGGCGAATTCTATGAGGGTGGTGGCCAGCGCCAAGGTGCGGGCGCGGGCGGCTTTTTGGGCTTCGCTGCCCGGCAGGATGAAGATGAGGAGGGCTGCTATGAGCGGCAGCAGCACCATGACGGAAAGAATGGGGAAGCCGATCATTTGACGACACCCAGACTTGCTATCAGCGCTTCGGGGACGAACCATGCGGCGGCTGTGGCGAGGCCGACGATCATCACCAAGGCGTAAATGTAGATTTGGCCGGATTGGAAGCGGCGGGCGGCGTCTGCGCCTCGGTTTATGAGGGCGGCGGCCCCATCTGGGCCGAGCGCATCGATGGTTTGTTGATCACCGCGCACCCAGAAGAAGCGGCCTAGTGCAAAGGCGGGGCGGACGAAGATGGTGTCGTAGAGTTTGTCGAAATACCATTTTTCCTGGAGGAAACGGTAAAGCGCCGGGACGGCGGCGGCGGCGGCGGCGGGGAGGCCGGGCTTGGCAATATAGGCCACATAGGCCCCGATGAGGCCGAGGGCGAAGGCTGCCGCCGGGGCGTAGATGACCCATGTGGGGACACTGTGGAGCGCTTCCATCAGCGCGGCATCGAAGGCGATAGAGCCTGACCAGAAAGCGACGCCGCCTTCGGGGCCGACGAAGCCATCATGGAACACCACGCCTGCGAACAGCGCGCCGATGGCGAGCAGGACGAGGGGGACGGTCATTGTCCACGGGCTTTCATGGGGGTGATAGCCGGCGGTGGGATCGTCCGCGGCAGCGTGATGGCCGTGATCATGGGCGGCGTGCCTAATGTGTTCGGAGCCGGACCAGCGGGGGGAGCCGAAGAAGGTGAGGAAGACCAGACGCCATGAGTAGAAGCTGGTCATCAACGCGACGAGTGCGCCCACAAAAAAGGCGGCTTGGCCGGCGTCTGTGCCGCTGGCAAACGCGGCCTCAAGGATGGCGTCTTTGCTGTAATAGCCGGCGGTGTAAAAGAAGCCGGTGAGGGCGAGCGTGCCGATGGTCATCATCGCGAAGGTGAGCGGGATGTGCTTACGCAGGCCGCCGTAATAGCGCATGTCTTGCTCATGGTGCATCGCGTGGATGACCGAGCCTGCGCCCAAGAATAGCAGGGCTTTGAAGAAGGCGTGGGTGAACAGGTGGAACATCGCCGCGCCGTAGGCACCGGAGCCGGCGGCGAAGAACATGTACCCGAGCTGCGAGCAGGTGGAATAGGCGATGACGCGCTTGATGTCAGTTTGGACCATGGCGACGCTGGCGGCGAACAGCGCGGTGGCGGCGCCGATATAGGTGACGACGGCGAGGGCTGTGGCGGAGGCTTCGAACATGGGGGAGAGGCGGCAGACCATGAAGACGCCGGCGGTGACCATGGTGGCGGCGTGGATGAGGGCGGAGACCGGCGTGGGGCCTTCCATCGCGTCCGGGAGCCATGTGTGCAGGCCCAATTGGGCGGATTTGCCCATCGCGCCTACGAAGAGGAGCAGGCAGATGGTGGTCATCACGTCGAACTGCGCGCCGAGGAACGAGAAGCTGCTGCCTTGCATGGCAGGGACGGCGGCGTTGATGGCGTCTAGCGAGACGGTGTTAAAGACCATGAAGGTGGCGAAAATGCCCAGCGAAAAGCCGAAATCGCCGACGCGGTTTACGACGAACGCTTTGATGGCGGCGGCGTTGGCAGACGGCTTGTGATACCAGAAGCCAATGAGGAGATAGGAGGCGAGGCCGACGCCTTCCCAGCCGAAGAACATCTGGACGAGGTTATCGGCGGTGACCAGCATGAGCATGGCGAAGGTGAACAGCGAGAGATAGGCGAAGAAACGGCTTTGGGAGGGGTCTTCCTCCATATAGCCCCAGCTGTAGAGATGGACGAGCGCCGAGACGCTGGTGACGACGACGAGCATGACGGCTGTGAGCATGTCCAACTTCAGCGCCCAAGCGACGGTGAGGCCGCCGGATTGTATCCAGTCTAGGACATGGACGCTTTGGGGTTGGCTGTCTCCGAGCCAGAAGCCGGTGAAGATGACCCATGACAGGGCGGCGGCGGTGAACAGCGCGGCGGTGGTTATGAGTTTGGCGGCTTTATGGCCGAGGGCGCGGCCGCCGAGACCTGCGATGAGGGCCGCTGCGAGCGGCAGGAAGACGAGCAGCTGGATCACCGCTTAGCCCTTCATCATGCCGGGATCATCGACCGCCACGGTGCCGCGATTGCGGACGTAGATGACGAGGATGGCGAGGCCGATGGCGGCTTCTCCGGCGGCGACGGTGAGGACGAACATGGCGAAGATTTGGCCGTGGATTTGGCCGAGATAGGCGGAGAAAGCGACGAGGTTTATGTTTACGGCGAGCAGGATCAGCTCGATCGCCATCAGGATGATGATGACGTTCTTCCGGTTTAGGAAGATGCCGAGGATGCCGAGCACGAACAGCGCGGCCGAGACGGCGAGATAATGCGAGAGGGTTATCATGGTTTTTTGCTTAAGCTGACGCCGCCGCCGATTGCTGGCTTTGCGACGCTGGTGGCGTTGGCCGGGGTTTGGGCGACCTGCGCGGTGATGTTTTGGCGGCGGACGCCTTCACGCTTGCGGTGAGTGAGGACGATGGCGCCTATCATCGAGACGAGCAGCACGAGGCCGGAGGCCTGGAAGACGTACAGATAATCTGTGTAGAGGACGGAGCCTATCCATTGGGTGTTGGTCATGCCCGGAGGGGCTGTGCCGGGGGCGGCGGCCGTGGCGACGCCGGTGCCGGGTTGCCAGTTGGCCAGCGCCAGGAGCATTTCGGCGAGGATGATGGCGGCGACGAGAAGGCCGAGCGGCAGGTTTTTGCTGAAGCCTTGCCGGAGCATGGCGAAATCTATGTCCAGCATCATCACGACGAATAGGAAGAGGACGGCGACGGCGCCGACATAGACGATGACGAGGAGCATTGCGAGGAACTCGGCGCCGAGCAGGATGAAAAGGCCGGCAGCGTTGAAGAAGCAGACGATCAGCCAGAGCACGGCGTGGACGGGGTTTTTGGTGCTGATGACCAGGGCCGCAGCTGTTAGGAGCACGCCGGCGAACAGGTAAAAGGCGATGGCGGCGGTCATCTGAACGGGGCGTCTGCGGCGAGGTTGGCGGCGATGGCACGCTCCCATTTGTCGCCATTGGCCAACAGTTTGCCCTTGTCGTAGATGAGCTCGGCGCGGGTTTCTGTGGCGAATTCGAAATTGGGGCCTTCGACGATGGCATCGACCGGGCAGGCTTCCTGGCAGAGGCCGCAGTAGATGCATTTGGTCATGTCGATATCGTAGCGCGTGGTGCGCCTACTGCCGTCGGCGCGGGGTTCGGCTTCGATGGTGATGGCAAGGGCTGGGCAGATGGCTTCGCAGAGCTTGCAGGCGATGCAGCGTTCTTCGCCGTTGGGATAACGGCGCAGCGCGTGTTCACCGCGGAAGCGGGGGCTTAGCGGGCCTTTTTCATAGGGGTAATTTAGGGTCGCTTTGGGGCGGAAGAAGTATTTTAGGGTGAGCGCCATGCCGGAGATGAACTCTAGCAGGAGAAGCGATTTGGCTGTTTGGAGGACGCTCATAGGGCGAGGCTTCCGGGTGCGGTTGCGAATTTATCGGTGAAGAACATCAGGTAGCCGGAGACGATGACGACCCATGCCAGCGAGAGGGGGAGGAAGACTTTCCAGCCCAGGCGCATGAGTTGATCGTAACGGTAACGGGGGACGGTGGCTTTTACCCAGGCGAAGATGAAGAACATGACCGCCATTTTCAGGAGCATCCAGACGAAGCCGGGGATGATGTACAAGGGGGCCCAGTCTAGCGGGGGGAGCCAGCCGCCGAGGAAGAGGACGGGGATGAGGGCGCACATGAAGAGGATGTTGGCGTATTCGCCGAGGAAGAAGAGGGCGAAGCTCATGGAGCTGTATTCCACCTGGTAGCCGGCTACCAGCTCGGCTTCGGCTTCGGGGAGATCGAAGGGGGGGCGGTTGGTTTCGGCGAGCGCGGTGATGAAGAACATGATGGCCATGGGGAAGAGGAGAGGGTTGAAGATGTTGCCGTTCAGGAGGCCGAGCACGTTGCCTTTTTGGGCCAGCACGATGTCTGAGAGGTTTAGCGATTGGGCGTAGAGCATGACGGCGACGAGGATGAAGCCCATGGAGACTTCGTAGGAGACCATTTGGGCGGCGGATCTTAGGCCGCCTAGGAAGGGGTATTTGGAGTTTGAGGCCCAGCCGGACATGATGATGCCGTAGACGCCCATGGAGCTTATGGCGAAGACGTAAAGCAGGCCTACGTTCAGGTCTGCGAGCACGAGGCCGGCGTCGAAGGGCATGACGGCCCAGATGGCGAGGGCGAGGACGAAGGAGATCATCGGGGCGAGCAGGAAGACTTCGCGGCTGGCGCTGGCGGGGATGATGGTTTCTTTGAGGAAGAGTTTGGCGGCGTCTGCGAAGGTTTGGAACAGGCCGAAGGGGCCTACGACGTTGGGGCCTTTGCGCATTTGCATGGCGGCCCATATCTTGCGATCTGCATAAACGGCCATAGCGACGCCGAGCATTACCGGCAGGATGATGGCGAGGATGAGGAGCAGGTTCGCGGCGAACCAGCCTAGGCCCTCGCCTAGTTGGGCTTGGAACCAGCTGGTCATTCTGCTGCCTCCGCGAGCGGGGCGATTTGGGCGACACATTCGGCCATGGTTTCGCTGGCGCGGGCGATTGGGTTTGTGAGGTAATAATTGTTTAGGGCGTAGTGGAGGGGGCCTTTTAGGCTGGGGGCGCCGGTGAGATTGGGGCTGGTGAGATTGGGGCTGACGGGGAGCGCGGCGCCGATGACGCCTAGCTGGGGCCAGTCTGCGGCCATGCGGGCGCGCAGCGTTTGGATGTCGTCATAGGGCAGCGGCGTGCCCAGGACGGCGGACAGGGCGCGCAGGATGGTCCAGTCTTCGCGGGCATCGCCGGGGGGGAAGACGGCGCGCAGGGAACGCTGCGCGCGGCCTTCCATATTTACATAAGTGCCGGATTTTTCGGTGTAGGCGGCGCCGGGCAGGATAACGTCAGCGTTGCGGACGCCGCGATCGCCGTGGGTGCCGATGTAGATGGTGAAGGTGCTGGCGGGCGTGTCAATTTCGTCAGCCCCGAGCAGGAACAGGGCTTTGATTTCGGGGTTGGCGAGCAGGGATTTGATGCCGCCTTTGGTGGTGAGGCCGATATCCAGCGCGCCGGGGCGGGCGGCGGCGCTGTGGACGATGTTCCAGCCATTCCAGCCTTGGCGCAGGACGGCGGCGCGGATGGCCAGCGCGCGGGCGGCTTCCCAGACACCTTTGGTCTGGAGCGCGCCCATGCCGAGCAGAATGGCCGGTCGTTTGGCACCGATGAGGCTGGTATTGCTGGCGATGAGGCTGGCGTCATTGCCGAGCCATTCTACGGGGTAGGTGAGGTCTTTAGGGTCACCGATGGCGAAAATGGGGGTTTTGGCGCGGGTGGCCATGCGGCGCAGGCGGACGTTTAGCAGCGGCGCTTCCAGGCGGGGGTTGGTGCCGATGAGCAGCACGCGGTCGGCATCTTCAAGGCCAGCGAGGCCGGAGCCGAAGAGGTGGTCGCCGCGGGTTTGGCTTTCTAGTTCCGCGCCGTCTTGGCGGCACTCGATGCTGGTGCTGCCGAGGCTGTTTAGCAGGTCTTTGAAGGCGACCATGTCTTCCATGGCGGCGAGATCACCGACCACGCCGGCAATGGCGCTGCCGGGGAGGCCTTGCAGGCCAGTTTTGAGGGCGGCGAAGGCTTCGGCCCATGTGGCTTTTACGAGTTTGCCGTCACGCCGGACCCAAGGATGATCGAGACGGCGGGCGCGCAGGCCATCGTGCGCGAAGCGGCCTTTGTCGGCGAGCCATTCTTCATTGACGTCATCATTGATGCGCGGGGTGACGCGCATGACGGCGGGGCCGCGGCTGCCGATGACGATGTTGGTGCCGAGCGCATCCATCACATCGATACCGTCGGTCTTTTTCAGCTCCCAAGGCCGGGCCTGAAAGGCGTAGGGCTTGGAAGTGAGTGCGCCGACCGGGCAGAGATCGATGATGTTACCGGAGACTTCGCTGGTGACGGCCTTTTCCAGATAGGAGGTGATTTCCATATTTTCGCCGCGGCCGATGGCGCCGATTTCTTCCACGCCGGCGACTTCTTCGGCAAAGCGGACGCAGCGCGTGCAATGGATGCAGCGGGTCATGATGGTTTTGACGAGCGGCCCCATGTATTTCTCGGTGACGGCGCGCTTGTTTTCATCATAGCGCGAGCCGCCTCGGCCATAGGCAAGGGCTTGATCTTGCAGATCACATTCGCCGCCTTGATCGCATATGGGGCAATCCAGCGGATGATTGATGAGCAGGAATTCCATCACGCCTTCGCGGGCTTTTTTGACCTTGGGCGTGCGGGTGTGGACGACCTGGCCATCGGCGGCGGGCATGGCACAGCTGGCGATGGGCTTGGGGGCTTTTTCCATCTCGACGAGGCACATCCGGCAGTTGCCGGCGATGGACAGGCGTTCGTGATAGCAAAAGCGCGGGATTTCTGCGCCGGCAGCTTCGCAGGCTTGAAGCACCGTGGCACCAGCTGGCACCTCGACCTCTATCCCGTCAACGCTGAGCTTGGGCATTTTCAATCCACATAGTTTATGTCCGGAGTCAGGTCCGACCCCGGTCTTGCCGGTGGCTATAACGAGACAGGCCGGGGAGGGGAAGGCGCGTTTGCACTGCAACATGATGACGCTTGCCTGAAAAGGCGCGCGGGGCCAGAAGCGGGGGCATGACGAAAGCAGTTCATATTATTGGCGGCGGCCTCGCAGGATCTGAGGCGGCGTGGCAATTGGCACAGGCGGGTGTGCCGGTGATTTTGCATGAAATGCGGGGCGTGATGGGGACCGACGCGCATCATACTGACCAGTTGGCGGAGCTGGTTTGCTCCAACAGTTTTCGCTCCGATGATGCCAATAACAATGCTGTGGGGTTGCTGCATGAGGAGATGCGGGCGCTTGATAGCTTGATTATGCGCGCCGCTGACAGCGCGCGGGTGCCGGCGGGGTCTGCGCTGGCGGTGGACCGGGAGATTTTTGCCGGCGCGGTGACGGATGCGCTTTCGGGGCATGATCTCGTGGAGATACGGCGCGAGATGGTTTCGGGTGTGCCGCCGGAGGACTGGGATCAGGTGATTATTGCGACCGGGCCGCTGACGGCAGCGCCGCTGGCGGAGGCTATTAAAGGGCTGACCGGCGAGGACGCGCTGGCGTTTTTTGATGCGATTGCGCCGGTGATACATACTGACTCGATTAACCGGGATATTGTGTGGGCACAGTCTCGGTGGGACCGGGAGAATTCGGAGGGCGGGACTGAGGATTATCTGAACTGCCCGATGGATAAGGAGCAGTATAACGCTTTTATTGATGCGATGCTGGCCGCCGAAAAGGCGAGTTTTAAGGCGTGGGAAGCGAATACGCCGTATTTTGACGGGTGTATGCCGATTGAAGTGATGGCCGAGCGGGGGCGCAATACGCCGCGTTTTGGGCCGATGAAGCCGGTGGGGCTGACCAATCCGGCGACCGGGCGGCGGGCGTTTGCTGTGGTGCAATTGCGGCAGGATAATGCGCTGGGTACGCTGTGGAATATGGTCGGGTTTCAGACCAAGATGAAGCACGGCGAGCAGGTGCGGGTGTTTCGGATGATCCCGGGGCTGGAGGGGGCGGAATTTGCGCGGCTGGGGGGCTTGCATCGGAATATTTTTATCAAGTCACCGGTGCTTTTGGATGAGACCTTGCGGCTTAAGGTGATGCCGAGATTGCGGTTTGCCGGGCAGATTACGGGCTGTGAGGGCTATGTGGAGAGTGCGGCAATTGGGCTTTTGGCGGGGCGGTTTGTGGAGGCCGAGCGGCGCGGGGCGGAGCCGGTGCCGCCGCCGGTGACGACGGCGATGGGGGCACTTTTGGGGCATATTACCGGCGGGGCGGAGGCGAAAGGGTTTCAGCCGATGAATGTGAACTTTGGGCTGTTTCCGCCGTTGGTGCCGCCGCCTTTGCGCAAAGAGGAGCGCAAACCGGCGATGGTGGCGCGGGCGCGGGCGGATTTGGCGGGCTGGAAGGCTTTGTGAGCTTGTTGCAGCCGGTTTTGGAGGGTGAGGCTTTGACGCTACGGCCTTTGGCGGCGGCGGATTATGACGGGCTTTATGCAGTGGCTTCTGATCCTTTGATCTGGGCGGCGCATCCGGCACATGACCGCTGGAAGCCGGAAGTTTTTGCGGCGCTTTTTGCGGGGTCTTTGGCTAGCGGCGGGGCTGTGGTGGCGTGTGTGGGGGGAGAGATTATTGGCTCTTCGCGCTATGATATTAGCGGTGCGGGCGAAGGCGAAGTGGAGATTGGCTGGACGTTTTTGGCGCGGCGGTATTGGGGCGGAGCGATGAATGCGGCGATGAAATCGCTGATGGTGGGGCATGCGCTTCAGCATTTTGAACGGGTGATTTTTTTGGTGGGCGAGAACAACATCCGGTCCCGGCGGGCGATGGAGAAGATTGGCGGGGTTTTAACGGCGCGGACGGTGGTGCGGGACTTGGGCGGGGTGTTGTTTAATCACGTGGTTTATGTGATTGACCGGGCGGGGCCGTTTTGAGGCTTTGGCGTTAGCGGATGGGCGCGCAGTTACACCACTGGCTTTGGGGCGCGTTTCGCGATCTGAAATCATGGCTGAAAACGCCGGCCGGGATACGGGTTCAGCAAGGGCTGGGGCTGTTAGTTTCGGTGGTCATTGTGATTATTTTGGCCAGAGCTGTGGGGAAAATCGGGTGGCAGCGGCTTGTGGAGGTGGTGCCGGCTGATCCGCTGTTCTGGATTTTGTACAGCACCAATTACATGACCCAGCCGGTGGTGGACTGGTTGATTTATCGGCCTTGGTGGCGGCTGGGATGGCGGGACTTTGGGGTTTTTTTGAAAAAGCAGGTGCTTAACGAGGGGTTTTTTGCCTATGCAGGTGATGCGTGGCTGATGGGATGGGCGACGCGGCGGCTGGCGCTGGCGCTGGATCCGGCACATCCGCTGCCGCTTTTAGGGCGCGGTGCGGGGACAGGGCTCGATCCGGCGCGTGCGCCTTTTGCGGCCATTAAGGATATGGCGCTGACATCGGGGCTTGCGGGCAATCTCTTCACCTTTTTGATGCTGCTGCTGGCGATATTGATGGGGGCGGCATCTGCGCTGACGACCGCGCTCGACCCTGGGATATTGAGGAAGGGCGCGGCGGGGTTTGCGGGGCTTTTGGCGTTTAACCTATTGATTTTAATTAATAGAGATTCGTTTTTTAGCCTAGAGGTGCGGTACAATATCCGTGGTTTTGCGCTGCACTTTGCGCGCGTTGCTGGGGCGCATATCCTGTTGTTGGCGAGCTGGATGGTGGCGCTGCCGATGGTGGGGCTGGGGGCGTGGCTGGCGCTGGGGGCGTTGCGGTTGGTGATTTCCCGGATGCCGGTGCCGAACAAGCAATTGCTGTTTGCAGCGGTGGCGGCGACTGTGGCGGGGGACGCGGCGCCTATGGTGGCGGCGCTGATGGCGGCGCAAGGGGTTTTGACGCTGGCCGGGCATGTTTTGACCTGGTTTATGGGGCAGGCGATGATGCGGAAGGACTGAGGCTATTGCTCGTCAGTTTCGCATTTGCACGGGGTTTTCGGTTTGCGTTTGATGGCGGTGGTGGCGAATTCTGTGGCCGAGAGGCTTGTGTTGCCGTTTTTATCGGCTTTTTTGAATTTGCGGGCGGTGGCGGCGGTGTATTCTTCAAACTCTAGCTTGCCGTCTTTGTTAAGGTCTAGCTTGGCATAGGCTTTTTTGCGGTTGGCGAGATATTCTTCGAGGCCTATTTGGCTGTCTTTGTTTTTGTCGTAGCGGTTGAAGCGGCGGGCTTCGCGTGTCGCGTCTGTTATCGGGGCTTTGGGGGCTTTTTGGGGTTCGGCGGCGGGCTCAGGGGCCTCTGCCGGGATTTCTTGCAGGGGCATAGTGGCTTGGGCTTGCGCGACCGGGCGGTCCCGCGTCCAGAGGAAGCCGGCGGCGATTAGGGCTATGAGGGCGACGGACAGGGCGAGGAAGCGGCGCATGTTGCTCCTGTTTGTTTGCTGACCCTGAGATGTTGATACGCGGGTTTATCGGCCTGTGGCAACTGCCCATAATAGGCGGAGCTGGCGGCCGGCGGTGGCGCGTGGGCTTCGGGGGCGGCCGGCGGCGGTGGCGGCGGCGTCGCGTTGGCCGAGGCGGGCGAGGCCTAGGAGGGGGCGCAGGGGTTTTGGGGTTTTTGTATTGGGAAGAGGTTCGCCTGTGGCCCATGTGCGGCCTAAGGCGGCGGCTGTTTTGGGGTCTGCGTTTAGGAGGCGGGCGGCGAGGGCAAACAGGTGGGCGCCGCCCGCGGCTTCGGCGGCGGTGCTTTCGGGCTCTGTGAGCTCGGGGTCTAGCCGGGCGGCGGGGCGGGCTTCGAGCGTGGCGAGGTCTTTGCCGGTGAGGCCGGCGGGAAGGAGGCGTTGGTGGGCGGCTTGGAGATGGGGTTCATCGGGCGGGGGGGCGTTGTCCAGCGCTTCGAGCGCCTCGCGCCACCATGCCAGGCGGATGAGGCCTATCATAGGTTCGGTTGTGGTGATGGGGATGGCGGCGAGTGTGCTATGTAGGGCGAACAGGGTGGTGAGCGCCGGGCGGAGGGGGGCCGGGGTGTAGAGGCTGGCGAGCCATAGCTCGCGGTCGTGCTGGCGTAGCTCGTCCGCGAGCTGGTTCATGTTAGGCGGGGCCGTGGCAGAAAGCGCAGAGTTTGTTGCCGTCTGGATCGCGGAAATAGGCGCCGTAGAAGGTGGTGGGGCCTTCGGGGCCGCGCGCGCCGGGGGCGCCTTCATCGCTGCCGCCATTGGCCATGGCGGCGGCGTGTAGGGCGTCTACGGCGGCGCGGGTGGGGGCGGCGAGGCTGATCATGACGCCGTTGCCGACGGTGGCGGGGGCTTTGTCCCATGGCTTGCCTACGGCGAACATGGGGGCATCAGGGCCGGTGCCCCAGGCGATGGTGCCACTGGGGAATTCCATGAGGCGGGCGGCGCCGATTTCGGCCATGAGTTTATCGTAGAAGGCGTTGGCGCGGGCTTGGTCGTTGGTGCCGAGCATGATGTAGCCGATCATGGAGGGTCTCCTTTTGAGGTTTAGTGCAGGCTTTTGATAGTGAGTTTATCAGATTTGGCGCGGGTTTTTACAGATTCTTCGGTGCGGGTTAGGGCTTTGGCGATGGCGCGGAGGCTTTGGCCTTTGCCGGCCAGGAGGTGGAGTTTTTGGATCTCGTCGCTGGTCCAAGGTTGTTTGTGGCGTTCAAACTTTTCGCCCATGATGTCGCTCCCTCTTGCCAAGGGGCGGGTGTCGGCCTGATGTGGGCTTATGACAAGTTTTTATCTGCTTAGCGCGTTAATTATCGGGCTGTGTTTGAACAATGGCGTTCCGGCGGTGCGGGCGCTGGGGCGGTTGTTGGCGGCTTTGGCCTTGTCTTTGGTGGCGAGCTCCATTTTGCTGGCCAATCTGGATGGAACTTTTGCGGCCAGCGCGAGTAGGGTGCGGGTGTGGCTTTTGAACTTTGAAGGGCTGGCTTATGTGCTGGCGGCGGGGCTGTTGTTTTTGTCGGTGATGCAGGCGTATCGGCGGGTTGATACTGGCGCGGTGCCGTGGTTTGGGAGCCGGGCGGCTTATGGCCAGGTTAGCCGGCTTTTGCATTGGATGAGCGGGGGGTTGATGCTGTCGGCGTTTCCGATGGGGCAGTTTGTGAGCGTGTTGGGCGTGGACGCGCCGGAGCGGGCGGGATTTTTAGAGGTGCATATGGCGCTGGGAGGGGCGGTGTTTTTGCTGGTGGCGGCGCGGCTGGTGATGCGGCTGGCGGCCCCTGCCCCGGCTGTGCCTGTGCCGGTGATGCTGGGGCATACGCTGCTGTATGCGTTGGTGATTGCGCTTTGTTTGACGGGGTTTGCGATGGCGAGCGCGCCGGTTGATTTATATGGGCTGAAACTGCCGAATTTGCCGCCTTCTGCGCTGGCGGAGGCGTTGCATCGGCTTTGGTTGCCGGTGTTGCTGGGGGTGTTGTTTGCGGCGCATTTGGGCGGGGCAGTGCAGGCGATCCGGCGGATGGCGCGCTGATGGCTATTCAGATTAGGACTAATTTGGAAGAGCCGGAGAGTGCGGGGGCTTTTGTGCCGCACCGGCCGGCGCGGCCGGAGAAATCTGAGGGCGGGCGGGCGCTGGTGGTCGCATCTGAATATTCGCCGGCAGGAGACCAGCCGGCGGCGATTGCGGAGCTGGTGGGGGAGGCGAATAAGGGCGAGCGGTCGCAGGTTTTGCTGGGCGTTACCGGCTCTGGCAAGACGTTTACGATGGCCAAGGTGATTGAGGCGGTGAAGCGGCCGGCGTTGGTGTTGGCGCCGAACAAGATTTTGGCGGCGCAGCTTTATGGGGAGTTCAAGAGTTTCTTCCCGGATAATGCGGTGGAATATTTTGTAAGCTATTATGATTATTACCAGCCTGAGGCGTATGTGCCCCGGTCTGATACCTATATTGAGAAGGAATCCAGCGTTAACGAGGCGATTGACCGGATGCGGCATTCGGCGACGCGGGCGCTTTTGGAACGCGATGATGTGATTATTGTGGCGTCAGTTTCCTGTATTTACGGGATTGGGTCTGTGGAGACCTATTCGGCGATGACGTTTCGCTTGAAAAAGGGCGGGACGGCGGATTTGGCCGAGGTGGTGCGTAAGCTGGTGGCGATGCAGTATAAGCGCAATGAAATAGGGTTTGCGCGGGGGAATTTTCGGCTTCGGGGGGATAGTTTGGAGCTTTTCCCGTCGCATTATGAGGATAGCGCGTGGCGGATTAGTTTTTTTGGCGATGAGATTGAGGCGATTACGGAATTTGACCCGCTGACCGGGCAGACGATTGCCAAGCTGGAGCATATCAAGGTCTATGCCAATTCGCATTATGTGACGCCGGGGCCGACGCTGAAGCAGGCGAGCGAGGCCATAAGGCATGAGATGGTGGTGCGGCTGGAGGAGCTCAACGCGGAGGGCAAATTGCTGGAGGCGCAGCGGCTGGAGCAGCGGACGAATTTTGATCTGGAGATGATCGCGGCGACCGGGAGCTGCGCCGGGATTGAGAATTATAGCCGGTTTTTGACGGGGCGGTTGCCGGGCGAGCCGCCGCCGACGCTTTTTGAGTATCTGCCGGAAAATGCGCTGCTGTTTATTGATGAGAGCCATGTGACGGTGCCGCAGATTGGCGCGATGTCCAAGGGCGATCATCGGCGGAAATTGACGCTGGCGGAATATGGGTTTCGGTTGCCGTCTTGCATCGACAACCGGCCGCTGAAGTTTGAGGAATGGGAGGCGATGCGGCCGCAGACGGTGTTTGTGTCGGCAACGCCTGGCACTTGGGAGATGGCGGAGACTGGCGGGGTGTTTGTGGAGCAGGTGATCCGGCCTACCGGGCTGGTGGATCCGCCTGTGGAGATACGGCCTGTGGAAGATCAGGTGCAGGATTTGATCATGGAGGCCAAGGCGGTGGCGGCGGCCGGCTACCGCACGCTGGTGACGACGCTGACCAAGCGGATGGCGGAGGATTTGACCGAGTATCTGCACGAATCGGGCTTGCGGGTGCGGTATATGCATTCCGATGTGGAGACGCTGGAGCGGATTGAGCTTATTCGGGATTTGCGGCTGGGGGTTTATGATGTGCTGGTGGGGATTAACCTGCTGCGCGAGGGGCTGGATATTCCCGAATGTGGGCTGGTGGCGATTTTGGATGCGGACAAGGAAGGGTTTTTACGCTCCGAGACCTCGCTGGTGCAGACGATTGGGCGGGCGGCGCGCAATGTTGATGGCAAGGTTATTCTTTATGCGGACCGAATAACCGGCAGCATGGAGCGGGCAATGGCCGAGACCGACCGGCGGCGGGCGCGGCAGGAAGCCTATAATGCTGAGCATGGGATTACGCCGGAGACGATCCGGCGGGGGATTTCTGATGTGCTTGCCGATACCAGCCAGCGCGATGGGCTGGTGGTGGATACCGGCGACAGCGAGACGCCGCATATGGTGGGGCATAATCTGAAGGCGTATATTGCTGACCTTGAAAAGCAGATGGCAGCGGCAGCGGCTGATCTGGAGTTTGAGACGGCGGCGGCGATACGCGACCAGATACGGCGGCTGGAGGATGATGAGCTGGGGCTGCCGGGGGGCCTCAGGGCATCTGATACACAGGGGCGCAGCATGGGCGGCAAGCCGGGGACGCGGACGACCCGGTTTGAGAAGATGAAGAAGAAAGCGGCTAGTCGGCGCTGAGGGGGGGCGATGAGGGGGGAAAATACCTGTGCTGTCCACAGCACGCCATTAATTCATATCTTAGTGTCTGACCCAAAACTAAGTTGGGTGATATCAGCCGGTTGCGCTTGACGCGCTGACACATGTCTGATTCTGCGGGTTTTGCGAAGAACTCGAAGGACGAACGATGTGGACTGACAC
>Ga0105050_10003337_pt1 | contig 22283 bp, 22 predicted proteins | sample FRY01_FD_78088 | JGI IMG/M metagenome (GOLD analysis project Ga0105050, IMG submission 78088) | Freshwater microbial communities from Lake Fryxell liftoff mats and glacier meltwater in Antarctica - FRY-01 | ecosystem: Environmental > Aquatic > Freshwater > Ice > Glacier meltwater ...
ACCCACGGCGCCACCAGCACCCGCATCAAAATCCGGCTGCCAACCCGGGAAATCCTGATCTCGGGCTCATCCAACAAGCGTCATGAATAAGACGGGCTAGAGATGTATTTTAAGTTTCCAGATTGCTGCGCTTACTTGCGACTGCAAGCGATTGAAGGCAAATATGCCGATAAATAGTGCAGAGGCATACACACAAGAGGTTGCCATGATACGCAAAACTATGACGGCCGTTATTGCTCTTGCGCTAGCCCTTAGCTTTTCTCTTGCGGCGAATGCTCAGTCAAACGATCTTATAACTACATCAACAAAGGTGGCGACATACAGAGCCGCCGCTGAGCAAGGAGACGCCTTCGCTCAGCGCCTGCTCGGTGGCATCTACTATTTCGGTCTGGCTGCGCCGCAGGATTACGGAGAAGCCATCCGCTGGTATAGCAAAGCTGCCGTGCAAGGAGACGCTGACGCACAGTTCTTTCTCGGTGTAATGTTCGAGGGGGGGCAGGGCGTAGCGCAGGACTATGCTGAAGCCGCCCGCTGGTTTCGCAAAGCCGCCGACCAAGGAAACGCCCGAGCGCAGTTCATTCTCGGAATCATGTACGTCAAGGGCCAGGGAGTGACGCAGGACTATGCCGAGGTCATTCGCTGGTACCGTAAAGCCGCCGACCAAGGAGACGCCGACGCACAGTTCAATCTCGGTAACATCTACGTCAAGGGTCAGGGCGTGACGCAGGATTACGGAGAAGCCGTTCGCTGGTACCGCAAAGCTGCCGACCAAGGAGGTGTCGACGCACAGTTCTTTCTTGGTCTCATGTACGAGGGAGGTCAGGGCGTAACGCAGGACTATGCTGAGGCCGCCCGCTGGTTTCGCAAAGCTGCCGACCAAGGAAATGCCCGAGCGCAGTCCAGTCTCGGTATCATGTACTTTAAGGGTCAGGCTGTAACGCAGGACTATGCTGAAGCCATTCGCTGGTACCGCAAAGCCGCCGACCAGGGAGACGCCAATGGGCAAGCGCTTCTGGGTATACTCTATAGCTTTGGTTTGGGTGTTAAGCAGGATTATGTGGAGGCCCATAAATGGTTAAACCTTGCAGCCTCACGATACCCGGCTGCGGAGGAAGAGCGCCGCAATGTGGCAGTAAGTAACCGCAATCGAATGGCCGAGAAAATGACCTCGCAACAGATATCTGAGGCTCAAAGACTTGCTCGCGAATGGGTAGCAAAACCGGAATCGTTAACTCCCTGACTGGAGTGCATAGGTAGTTCCTGAGAAATGTAATTTCGGAGAAAGTATATTTAATTTTTGGCTTTTGTTGGCTCGGCCTTGGACCCCGGCGTTCGCCGGGATGACGTGTGAAAGGCGGAGTTTTAGGATTGGGCTTTGGGAGCCTCGCCCTCAGCCGCCGGAGGCTCTTTTTGTAGTGCCGGAGGCTTCTGCTTTTGGCCTTAGCTCGGGCGGGTAAGCGGTTATGCGGCTGTTCGGTGGGTCATAGCTGATTTATTGACTATATAATGAGCATATCTTGAAAAATGTTTATTATATGTGCATATAGTGCTGCGAGGAGACGTCGGATGTCGAATGTTGCAGCAGCGCCAGCCCTAAGCCGGAAAGACCTGACCGGGCCTGCTTTGCGGGTGTTTTTTCGGGTGGCGGAGGCTTGGGGGCTTAGTGAGCAGGAGCAGATGGCGGTTTTGGGGTTGGATAGTCGGTCTACGTTGCAATCCTGGAAGCGGGGGGGGGTGGCGGCGATATCCAAGGATGCGCTGGAGCGGATTTCTTATGTGTTGGGGATATATAAGGGGTTGAAGGTTTTGTTGCCGGCTTCGGCGGATGACTGGGTGCGCAAGCCCAATGATGCGCCTTTGTTTGGGGGGGCGCCGGCGTTGGCGCGGATGGTTTCTGGGAATGTGTCTGATCTTTTTTTGGTGCGGCAGTATGTTGATGCGCAGCGTGGTTATCCGTGAGGGTTCCGGTTGCAGGGGTTAGCTGGCGGCCTTGTTATCGGATTATTGCCAGCCGGTTTCCGCCTATTAATTTGTTTGAAGAGGTGGCTGATCCGGCGGATTTGGCGGCGGTTTATGCGGTTGAGGCGTTGACCAACGATCGGTTGCGGCAGGAGGTGGGGGATATTGATCTTGTGCCGGTTTCTGACCGCGTGTCTGGGCCGGGATCATCGGTGATTATGGCGGCTTTTACGCATTTGAATCCTGAGGGGAGTCGGTTTTCTGACGGGTCGTTTGGGGTGTTTTATGCGGCGCTGAAGGTGGAGACGGCGGTGGCGGAGACGCGGTATCATCGGGGGCGATTTATGCGGGCTACGCGGGAGCCGGCGCAGGAATTGGATATGCGGGTTTATGCTGCTGATCTTGAGGGGGCATTGCATGATATTCGGGGGATGCGGGAGACGCATTGGGGGTATTATGATTTGGATTCTTATAGGGAGTCTCAGGGGTTTGCGGTGGGGCTTAGGGCGTCTGGGTCTGGGGGGATTGTTTATGATAGCGTTCGGGATGAGGGGGGGGCGTGTGCGGCGGTGTTTCGGCCCAGGCTTTTGGCGAATTGCCGGCAGGAGCGGCATTTGTGTTATGTTTGGGATGGGGGTGAGGTTTCGTTTATTTATGAGAAGCGGGCGTTTTAGGGGCCTGAGCGCCTAAGCGACACCCCGCGCTCAGCGCGGGGCGGCGGGGGTGGCTTTATGATTGGGGTCTGGGGTCCTAGACCCCAGCCGCCGGAGGCCACTTTCTTCCTAGCTTGGCCGGGCCCTTTGGTAATCTTGCTCGGTTACCGGCGAGAGTTTGATTTCTACGCGGCGGTTTTCGCTGCGGCCGGAGTCGGTGTCGTTGGAGGCGATGGGGAATTGTTTGCCGTAGCCGCGGGTGGCGACGCGGGCGCGGTTTATGCCTTGGTAGTTTAGGTAATCGGCGACGGCGGCGGCGCGTTGTTCGGAGAGGCGTTGGTTTACGGCGTCTGTGCCGACGCTGTCTGTGTGGCCGGAGACGTCTATGAAGGTGCTGGGGTAGGCGTTCAGGGTTTGGGCGACTTGATCCAGGGTGGGGCGGAATTCTGGTTTTACGGTGGCGCTGTTGAAGTCAAAGGTTAGGCCGGAGGGCATTTTGAGGTTTATTTCGTCGCCTTGGCGTTCGACTTCGATGCCGGTGTTGGCGGTGCGTTGGCGGAGTTCTCTTTCTTGCTTGTCCATGTAGCTGCCCACTGCGACGCCGGCGAGGGCGCCGATGCCGGTGCCGATGAGGACTTCGGCGCGGTTGTTTCGGCCCCCTAGGAGCGCGCCGAGGAGCGCGCCTGCGCCTGCGCCTGCGGCGGCGGTGCCACCGGTGCGGCTGATGCGTTGTTCGCCGGTGTTTGGATCGGTGACGCAGGCTGTGAGGGCGAGGCTGGCCATGAGGGTGCCGGTGAGCATGAGTTTGGACGGGGTCATTTTTTGGTCTCCAGAAGTTTGTGCAAGCATAGCATGGTTTTTTATGAAACGTTGATGAACGTATCTTGTTTCCACAGCCTCTTCGCGCAGGCGTAATATTTGGCTATGAGGGGGAGCGGGCTGGGATTGGCTCGATTGTTTTTTCGGAGCCGATGCAGCCTTTTCCCTGGTTTGACCTCGCCATTATTTTGGCGCTGGTGGTGTTGAATGGCTTTTTTGCCATGTCTGAACTGGCGATTGTTTCGGCGCGCAAGCCTCGGCTGCGGGCGATGGCTGAGGGGGGCAGTGCGAGTGCGGCGCGGGCGTTGGCGCTGGCGGAGGCACCGGGGCGGTTTTTTTCGGCCGTGCAGATTGGCATTACCTTGGTGGGGATTATTAATGGCGCTTATTCGGGCGCGACGCTTTCCGGGCCTGTGGGGGAGAGGTTTGCGGTTTGGTTTGGGCTGGAGCCAGAGTTGGCGGGGGACGTGGGCTTGGGGGTGGTGGTGGTGACCATCACGTATCTTTCGTTGATTGTGGGGGAGCTCGTTCCCAAGCAATTTGCGTTGCGGGGGCCGGAGCGGATTGCTTCGTTGGTGGCGCCGGTGATGAATTTTGTGGCGGTGTTGGCGACGCCGGCGGTGTGGCTTTTGGAGAATTCGACGATTTTGGTGTTGCGGTTGTTTGGGCCGGCGGATGCGGATGAGAACCGGGTGACGGAGGCGGAGCTGCGTTCGCTGGTGGCGGAGGCGGAGACGGCGGGGGTTATTGAGGCGGGCGAGCGGCAGATGATTGCGGGGATTATGCGGCTGGCGGACCGGCGGGTTAGGGGGGTGATGACGCCTCGGGGGAATGTGGACTGGATTGATGCGGACGCGGGCGATGAGGCGATCCGGGCGCATTTGGCGCGGACGCAGCATACGCGGATGCCGGTGGCGCGGGGGACAGTGGATGACATTATTGGCGTGGTGCAATCACGCGATATTGTGCAGGCGCTGATTGAGGGGCGGCCTTTGGATTTGGCGGCGTTGGCGCGGCCGGCACCGGTTTTGCCTGATGTGATTGATGCGGTGGATGCGATGGAGAGCTTGCGCAGCGCGAGTATTCCGATGGCGCTGGTGCATGATGAATATGGGCATTTTGAGGGGATTGTGACGCCGGCGGATTTGCTGGCGGCGATTGCGGGGGCGTTTATGTCTGATGTGGACGGGGATGACGGGCCGCCGGTTGTGGAGCGGTCTGACGGTAGCTTGCTATTATCGGGGGCGTGGCCGGCTGATGAGATGGCGGAACGGCTGGAGGTGACGCTGGACGAAGACCGGGATTATGAGACGGTGGCTGGGTTTGTGCTGGCGCAGTTGCAGCGGCTGCCGGAGACTGGCGAGGTTTTTGTTTATGATGGCTGGCAGTTTGAGATTTTGGATATGGACGGGCGCAAGGTTGATAAGGTGATGGCGTCTGTGGTGGCGGAGTAGGGGCTATAATGCTCTATTTTGTTTTGAAGGCGGCACTCTCGGGGGTGTTGATTGCTATTATTTCTACGCTGGCGAAGCGTTATCCGGGGCTGGGGGCGCTTGTCGCGTCTTTGCCGCTGATATCTATACTGGGAATGATTTGGCTTTGGCGTGAAAAACCTGATGCTGAGAATATGGCGGCGCATGTGGGGGCGACGTTTTGGTATGTTTTGCCGTCGCTGCCGATGTTTTTGCTTATTCCGATGCTGTTGCGCCAAGGGGTTGGGTTTTGGGCGGCGCTTGTGCTTGGCTGCGCGCTGACGGTGGGGCTGTATGCGGCGATGATTTGGCTCGCGCCGCGTTTTGGGCTTCGGCTGTAAGTCTGCTTATTTGCCGATGTCTGTGCGGTAAAAGCCGCCGGGCCAGTTGATTTTGGCGATGGCGGTGTAGGCGCGGTCTATGGCGGTGGGGAGGTCTCCGCCTTTGGCGGCGATGGCGAGGACGCGGCCGCCCGTGGCGATCAGGGTGCCGGTTTCATCCAGGCGGGTGCCGGCGTGGAAGATGGCGGCACCGGTTTGAGCGGCGGCCTCGGTTCCAGCTATCGGCGTGCCGGTGCGGGGGGCTTCGGGATAGCCTTTGCTGGCCATGACGACGGAGACGGCGCAATCGGCGCTCCAGCGGACCTGGGTTTCTGACAGGCGGTTTTGGCCGCAGGCGAGGAGGATTTCGGCGAGGTCGCAATCCAGGCGGAGCATGAGGGCTTGGGTTTCAGGGTCTCCGAAGCGGACGTTATATTCGATGAGCTTGGGGCCGGATTTGGTGAGCATCAGGCCGGCGTAGAGCATGCCGGAGAAGGGCGTGCCGGCGTCGCGCATGGCTTTTAGGGTGGGCTCTATAATCTCGCGCATGGCTTGATCGCGCAGCGCATCGGGGAGGTTGGGGGCGGGGGAGACGGCGCCCATGCCGCCGGTGTTGCCGCCGGTGTCGCCGTTGAAGGCGCGTTTGTGATCGCGGGCGGAGGTCCAGAGTTGGTGGCTGTTTTCATCGCAGAGGACGAAGAGGCTGGCTTCGGTGCCTTCGAGGAATTGTTCGACGACGACGGGGCCTTCGATCATGGCGAGGGCGGCTAGGCCTTCTTCATTGCTGTCGGCGACGGTGACGCCTTTGCCCATGGCGAGGCCATCGGCTTTTACGACGACGGGGAGCGGGTGGACGGCGACATAGTGATGGGCTTCGGTGGCGGACGCAAAGCGCTGATAGGCGGCGGTGGGGATGCCCGCGCTGGTGCAAAGATCTTTGGTGAAGCCTTTGGAGCCTTCGAGGCGGGCGGCGGCTTGGCTGGGGCCCACAACGGCGACGCCTGTGGCGCGCAGCGCATCGGACACGCCTGAGACCAGCGGGCCTTCGGGGCCGATGATGACGAGATCAAAGCCTTGGGCTTTTACATAGGCTGTGACGGCGGCGGGGTCTTCTATGGCCAGCGTGGTGAGCTCGGCTACTTCGGCGATGCCGGCGTTGCCCGGCGCGCAGACGAGGCGCTTGGTGCGGGGGCTTTGGGCCAGCTTCCAGCAAAGGGCGTGTTCGCGGCCGCCGCTGCCGAGGACGAGGATGTTTAGGTCTGCTATCATGCAGTGCAGCATAGAGGGGCCGGCGGCAGGGTTCAATCGCTGCATTCGGGCTTTGCACGATTTTGCGGCTGGGCTTATGACGATGGCTATGGAGACTGAGGGAAATACGCCGGAATATTCGGTGAGCGAGATTGCTGGAGCTCTTAAACGCACTGTGGAGCAGGCCTTTGGGCAGGTGCGGGTTAGGGGTGAGCTTTCGGGGTTTAAGAAGGTAGCGTCCGGGCATTGCTATGGGGCTTTGAAGGACGCCGATGCGGTTGTGGATTTGGTGATGTTTCGAGGCGCAGCTTCGGGATTGAGTTTTCGGCCTGAGGATGGGCTTGAGGTGGTGGTTACGGGGAAGCTGACCACCTATCCGGGGCGGAGCAAATATCAGATTATTGTGGAGCGGATGGCGCCGGCGGGGGTGGGGGCGCTGCTGGCGCAGATTGAAGCGCGGCGGCTGAAGCTGGCGGGGGAGGGGTTGTTTGCGGCGGAACGCAAGCGGGCATTGCCGTTTATTCCTGAGGTGATCGGGATTGTGACCTCGCCTACGGGGGCGGTGATTCGGGATATATTGCACCGGTTGGGGGATCGGTTTCCTAGGCGCGTGCTGGTGTGGCCGGTGGCGGTGCAGGGGGAGGCTGCGGCGGGGCAGATTGCGGCGGCGATTGCGGGATTTAATGCGCTGGGGGCGGGGGGGGCAGTGGGGGGGGCTGTGCCTAGGCCGGATTTGCTGATTGTGGCGCGCGGGGGCGGCTCGGTTGAGGATTTGATGGCGTTTAATGAAGAGATTGTGGTGCGGGCCGCCGCCGCGAGCGCGATTCCGCTGATTTCTGCGGTGGGGCATGAGACGGATACCACGCTGATTGATTATGCGTCTGACTGGCGCGCGCCTACGCCCACGGCGGCGGCGGAGCGGGCGGTGCCGGTGCGGGCAGAGTTGATGGCCACCGTCGGCATGCTGGCGGGGCGGCTGGGGCAGGCGAGTGTGCGGGGCCTCTCGCAGCGGCGCGAGCGGGCGGCGGCGGTGGCGGCGCGGTTGCCTGTAGCGAAGCGGCTGGTGGAAATGCCGGCGCAGCGGCTGGATGAGCTTTCGGGGCGGTTGCCGCGGGCGCTTGCTGGTGTGGCCGGGCGGGCGGGGCAGCGATTGGCTGAGGCCGGGCGCGGGATTGTGCGGGCGATGCCGGCGCGGTTGGCAGTGGCGCGGGCCGCCCTTGGCGGGCAGGCGGCGGGGCTCAGGCCTTGGCTATTGCGCAGCAAGCAGGAGGCGGCGGCGGCGCGGTTGGCGTCTGCGGGGCGGCTATTGGGGTCATTGGGACCGGCGCAGGTTTTGGGGCGGGGGTATGCGCTTGTGTTGGGGGCTGATGGGCATTTGGTGACGACATCGGCGCAGGCCGGGGCGCAGCCGCGCTTGACGATCAGGCTGTCGGACGGCGATACACGCGTGGTTCCGGATGTGGCGCAAGCGAGGCTTTTGTAGATGTTGTTTTCAAGCGGTAAGCAGGCGACGCTTCGCTATCTTTCTGGGTCATTCGAAGTGATGTCGCGCGGGGACCATGTGCTTTGTGCGGTTTCCGGGCAGAAAATCCCGCTGGAGCGGCTGCGCTATTGGAGTTCGGAGTTGCAGGAAGCGTACCGGGACGCGGTGCTGGCCTCGCAGCGTTATGCCGAGATGCGGGCGGCGGGGAAGCTTTAGGAAGAGAGCCTCCGGCGGCGGGGGCCTTGGCCCCAAACCCCATATATTTGGAATATCGCTGCTCTCTCAGATAGTTGAGAGTTCATAAACTGGGGTCTGGGGCCAAGGCCCCAGCCGCCGGAGGCCTCTTACGTCAGGACTTCTTGCACGCGCTCGGCGGGGCGGGCAAGGATTGTTACTGTGGGGGTGATGACCACGGGGCGCTCTATGAGAACGGGGTTTTTGGCCATGGCGGCGAGGATGGTGGCGTCGTCGGCGGTCTCCAGGCCAAGGTCTGCGGCGGGGGTGCCGCGGGTTCTTAGGAGGTTGCGGGCGCCGCCTAGGGCTTTGGCGACGCGGGCGAGGGTGGCGGCGTCTGGCGGGGTCTCCAGATAGAGCAGGATGTTGGGGTCTTGGCCGGCGTCGCGCAGCGCGGCGAGGACGGTGCGGGAGGTGCCGCATTTGGGATTGTGCCAGATGGTGATGTTTTTTGTCATGGGGGCAGCGTAACTTGCAGCTGCGGTGTTGGCTATGGTGGGGGCGGGAAAAGGCGTTATGGGAGAGGCTATGTTAGCTGCTTATGCCACATTGCCGCTGCGGGGGCGTTTTCATGCTGAGGCGGGGAGTGCGACGCGCAGTCCCTTTCAGCGGGACCGGGACCGGATTGTGCATTCTACGGCGTTTCGGCGGCTGCGGTATAAGACGCAGGTGTTTGTGGCGCCGGACGGCGACCATTTTCGGGTGCGGCTGACGCATAGTTTGGAAGTGGCGCAGATTGCGCGGAGTTTGGCGCGGGTTTTGGGTCTGGATGAGGATCTGACCGAGGCGCTCGCGCTGGCGCATGATCTGGGGCATCCGCCGTTTGGGCATAGCGGTGAGGATGCGCTGGCGGCGGCGATGGAGGCCTGGGGCGGGTTTGACCATAATGCGCAGGCGCTGCGGATTTTGACGCGGCTCGAATGTCGGTATCTGGGGTGGGATGGGCTGAATTTGAACTGGGAGACGCTGGAGGGGCTGGCGAAGCACAATGGGCCGGTGCTCGCGCCGGGGTGGGCGATGCGGGAGATGGACGGGGATTGGGGCTTGGAATTGGGCAGTTTTTCGGGGCTGGAGGCGCAGGTGGCGGCGCTGGCGGATGACATTGCTTATGACAATCATGATTTGGATGATGGGATACGGGCGGGGTTGTTTGGGCTGGAGGAGGCGGCGGCAGAGGTGCCGTTTGTGGCCGAGGCGCTGGCGGCGGTGACGGCGCGGTGGCCGGGGGTTCGCGCGCGGCGGCGGATGGTGCCGGAATTGGTGCGGGAGCAGATTGGGCGGATGACCGATGATTTACTGGGGGAGACGCGGGCGCGGTTGGCGGAGGTTCGTCCGGTTGATGCGGCGGCTGTTCGGGGCGCGGGGCGGGCTTTGGTGGGGATGTCTGAGGAGATGACGGCGCAGACGGGGGTTTTGAAGCGGTTTTTGCGGGGGCATATGTATACGCATCCGCGGGTGGCGGCTTTGCGCGACCCTTCGCAGGAGGTGGTGGCGGGGTTGTTTGCGGCGCTTCATGGGCAGCCTGAGGCGCTGCCGGCGGATTGGCTGGCGGCGCTGCCTGAGGATGAGCCGGGGCGGGCGCGGCATGTGGGGGATTATGTGGCGGGGATGACGGATCGCTATGCGCTGCGGCGGTATGAGCAGCTGATTGGGCCGTCGCCCTTGCCTGCGGATGTGGCGCTTTAGTCGATAAGCCTTTGCAAGGCCTCTATGGTGTCGGCTTCTTCTGCGGGTTTATCTTGGCGGAGGCGGTGGATGCGGGGGAAGCGCATGGCGAGGCCGGATTTGTGGCGTTTTGAGCTGTGTAGACTGTCGAAGGCTACTTCTACGACGAAGGTTTTGGCGATTTCGCGGACCGGGCCGAAGCGGGCTGTGGTGTTGGTGCGGACGAATTTATCGAGGACTTTGAGTTCGGCGTCTGTGAAGCCGGAATAGGCTTTGCCTACGGGCAAGAGCGTGCCGTCTGGGGCCCAGGCGCCGAAGGTGAAATCACTGTAGAAGCTGGAGCGTTTGCCGTGGCCGCGCTGGGCGTACATGAGCACGCAATCGGCGGTCAGCGCCGTGCGTTTCCATTTGTACCAGAGGTTGGCGCGGCGGCCTGCTACATAGGGGCTGTCTATGTGCTTTAGCATCAGGCCTTCGATGCTGGCGGTGCGGGCATTGTCTCTTAGGGCGGAGAGGGCGGACCAATCGGGGGCGGTGATGCGCTCGGAGAGATCGAAGCGGGTGGGGTCTAGCTGGGGGATGAGGGCTTCGAGGGCAGCGCGGCGGTGGTGCCATGGCCTTGGGCGGAGGTCTTCGCCGGCGATGGATAGGGCATCATAGAGGCGGATGAAGGCGGGGGCTTCGGCTTGGAGGCGGGGCGGGGGGGCTTTGCGGCCGAGGCGTTGTTGGAGGGTGTTGAAGCTGGCGGGTTCTAGCGGCGTGATGTTTGGGAGGCGGATGAGGAGTTCACCGTCCAGCGCGGCTTCGGTGGTGAGGGCGGTGGTTACGTCGGGGAAGCTGCCGGTGATGTCATCGCCGGAGCGGCTGTAGAGGCGGGTTTCGCCGCCGGCGTGGACGATTTGGACGCGGATGCCGTCCCATTTCCATTCGGCGGCGTGGGTTTTAAGGTCGAGTTCGTCGGCTTCCAAGGGCTGGGCGAGCAAGAAGGGGCGGAACATGGGAAGGCCGGTGGTTTGGGGAGACGGGGCTTTGCCTTCCGCCCATGCGAACAGGGAGTCGTAAGGCGGTGTGAGGCCGTGCCAGACTTCTTCTATGGCTTCGAGGTCTAGGCTGAAGGCCCCGGCTAGGGCGGTTTTGGCGAGGCGCGCGGAGACGCCGATGCGGAGCGCGCCGGTGGCGAGCTTTATCAGGGCGTAGCGGCCTTGGGGGTCGAGCGTGTCGAGTAGATGGGTGACGGTGGCTGGGGCGTCGGCGCGGTTTAGGCTGGTGAGGGTGGTGACGATGTCGTTCAGGCTTTGGGTTTGGACTGGGGGTGTTTGATGCTCGGGCCAGAGCAGCGAGATGGTTTCGGCCATGTCGCCGACGAAATCATGGCTGAGGCTGAAGAGTATGGGGTCCGTGCGCTCGGTGATGAGGCGTTTTAGGAGGGCGGGTTGCACGGCTTTTAGGCTGAGGTTGCCGGTGAGGGCGGCCAGCGCCCAGCCGCGATCTGGGTCTGGCGTGGTTTTTAGATAATCTTCGATCAGGCGCAGTTTGGCGAGGCGGCTGCCGGTGAAAAGGAGTGCATCCAAAAGGGCGGCAAAGCGTTGCATAAATGAGACTTTATTATGTGATAACGCGTATCATGGAAGAAAAAATGCTGTATGCAGCCAAAATGCGGATGCGTGATCTGGAGCGTGAAAGTGGTGTGGGGCGGGAAACCATACGCTATTATATCCGTGAAGGGCTGTTGCCGGAACCCCAGCGCAAGAGCCGTAACTCGGCGCTTTATGATGAGAAACATGTTTCTTTGCTGAAGACCATCAAGCGGTTGCAGGATGAGCGCTATCTGCCGCTGGCGGTGATCAAGTCGCTGCTGGACAATGAGGCGGAAAGTGTACCGCTGGCACCGGCGTTGTTTCCGCAACTGGATGCCCTGCTGGCGGCGCGGGTGCATGAGGGGGCGGCGCCGGAGCCTTTGGCGGCGTTGAAAGCACGGCTGGATCTGGAGCCGGAGTTTGCTGAGGGGCATCTGGCGACGGGTATGATTTCTGTGGATGCTGACGGGAACGTGTCTGTGCGGGATGCGAAGCTGCTGGCGACGCTTAAACATCTCTCCGATGTGGGGTTTGGCAGCCAGAATGGGTTTGTGCCGGAGCATATGCGGTTTTTTGTGGAATTGATGGAATGGGTGGTGGCGCAGGAGATGCGGCTGTTTTTTGGGCAGTTAGCGGGGCAGGTGGGGGAGGCTGAGGCGGCGGATATGGCTTTGGACGGGATTAATATTATCAATGATGTGATGGCGCAGTTGCATATTCGCGGCGCCCTGCGGGCCTTGGCGGCGCGGGCGCCGGAGGCTGAAGTTACCAGCTAGTGCCTCTGGTTTTGGCTGGGGGGCTGAACTTTTAGAAGGCGGTGCTGATGGTGAGCGTGGGGCCGCTGCCAGGTTCGGCGTTGCCGGCGAGGCGCTGGCGGTAATCGGCTTGTAGCTCCAGGCCGAAGCGGCCTTCGCCGAGCTTTACGACGGCGCTGGGGCCGACATCCAGCCGGCCCAGCGTGCCGGTTTCTGTTTTTTGGACGCTGCCCCAGGTGCCGAGGCCGGCCGAGAGGGTGAGCTTGTTTTCACGCAAGGGGGTAAGGGCGCGGGCTTGGCCGGCGGCGACGAGATCGCCGTTGCCGAGCAGGCTGGCTTCGCCGTAAGCGTCGGCGTTGAGTTTCAGGCCCCTTGTGCGGAAGCTTTTGCTGGTGCCGCCGCTGAGGCGGACCAGCCAATCGTCCCGGGCTTGATCGCCTAGGGAGACGAGGCGCTCGGCGCTGACGGCCAGCGCCGGGGTGGCTTGCCAGCGCACGCCGAAGGCGGCTTGGACGGAGCGGGGATCGGTGCGGCCGTTGGCGTCTGTGGCGGCGTTTAGGCGGGCTGTGGCTGATAGCGGACGGCGGGCGAGCGGACGGGGTGTGTAGGCGAGGGCGAAGCCGGATTGGCTGCTGCCGAGCAGGGGCCCGGTGGCGATGCCGGTGGCGGGGTCTGTCCCGGTTTCGCGGATGAGGGCGAAGGCCTGGGCAGACCAACGGCGGCGCAGCGCTTTTGCTTCACGCGCCCATTGTTTGGCGCGGGGGTCTGGCGTGCTTTCTGGCGTGTCCGCTGTGGCGGCAAGGGCGGCCTCGAAGAGGCGGAGGGCTTCGCGCTTTTGGCCGGCGCGGAGGCGTTCATAGGCGGCGGTGGCGAAATCTCCGGCAAGAAGGGGGGTTGGTGGGGGGGTGTTTGCGGCTGGTTGGTTGAGGCTGTCGTAGGCGCTGGGGGATGCTGCGCCGGGGGGCAGGTTATAGGACCGTGGGTCTGGATAGGGATAGGCTGCGGAATAGTCCCGCGCCGGGGCATCACGGTAGATGATGATGGGGGCCTGAGCGGGATAGGGGTCTTGCGGCGGGAAGATATAGACGGGGGCGGGTGGGGATTGGGGGGCGCTGGCGTAGGTTAGCTGTGGGGTGCTGGTTGGGGGGGGGTGGCGGCGAGGCTGGCGGCCAGCGCATGTTGGCGGGCCATGGCTTCGGGGAGGCGGGCGGCGGCCCAGCCGGCAAGGGCGGCGATGATGAGGGTGAGGGCGCGGACGGGGCGGCCAGTTGTGGTTTCGCTCATGAGGGGAATCGGTGCAGGGTTTTGCCCCAGCGCGGCGGCGCGGTGCTGCTGAGCATGGTGCGATAGCGGCGGATGGCGGCAAGCGCGGCGGCGGCGTTTATGATGTTGCCGACCAGCGCGCGGGGGACGGCGTATAGGCCTTCTTGCCAACCATGGGCATGGGCGGTGAAGCCGGCGCGTAGGGTGAGGCGCCATGCGAAGAGAGCGAGATTGGCGAGGAGGAGCGCTGCGAGCGGGGAGCCTTCGGGCACGAGCGGAGGCAGGGCGGCGGCGGCGGGCCAGAGGGTGCGGGCGAGGCTATCTAGGGCGACGAGGCCGAGGAGGGCGTAACCGATGAGGCCGAGCAGGGCCACGAGCAGGCCTTTGCGATCACGCAGGAGCATGTAGCGATCTGCGAGGCCGCCGGGCCAGCCGATACGGTCCCAGCCCGCCAGCGCAATGCCGGCGAGCCAGCGGCTTTTTTGGTTGACGGCGGCGGTGAAGGTGGCGGGGAAATGTTCCTGGGTGGCGATGACGAGGGGTTCGCCCTGGCTTTTTAGGCGGACGAGGCCGGCGCGGCCGCCGAGTGCTTTGATGCGGTGGCCTAGCTCATAGTCTTCGGTGAGGCTGGCGGCATCGAAGGGGCCTTCTGGATGGCCGTTGCTCGCGCGGTTTGCGGCGATTTTGCCGAGCATGTGGCGGCAGATTCCGGAGGCGACGCCCGCTGATGGGACGGCGGCGCCCAGGGCTTCACGGACGATCAGGTCTTTGGCGTGGGCTTCGGCGAATTCATCAAGATAGTGCCCGCTGATCCATGGCGAGGCGGGATCAGGCAGCGGGCGCACCGGCATTTGCACCATGGCGAGGCGGGGGATGAGGGCATCATGGACGCGGAGCTCCTGAGCATGGACGACGTCTTCGGCATCATGGAGAACAATGGCTTTGAAGGGGCGGCTGCTGCGGGCTTCTTCGCGGAGGAGCGCGGCCCAGAGATGGTTCAGGCAATCGGCTTTGCTGGTGGGGCCGGGTCGGGCGCAGCGCACGGCTTGCAGGCGCGGGTCTGACAGCTGGGCGACGGCGCGCTGGCCTTCGGGATCATTGGGATAAAGGCCGATGAAGACGCGGTAATCCGGATAATCCAGCGTGGCGGTGAGATGGGTGAGCATGGCGGCGATGACGTTTTGCTCGTCCCAGGCGGGGACGAAAATGGCGATACGGCCGGGGGTTTTGCTGGTGAGCGATTGGGCGGTGGCGGGGGTGTGGCGGGTGTAGATAAACAAGCGTCGCCAGAGTTTTCGGGCGAAGAAGACGATATCGATGAAGAGATCATCGAGCCCGCAGATGAGAAAGATGAGCGCTGCCAAGAGCAGGGCTTCTGACAGGCTGATATGCCAGAGGGCGAGGGCCTGCTCAGCCATAAACCACCGTGACAGGCGCCCCGGCGGCCCGGCGTATTGCATACGGGGAGGGCCGTTTGCTGCCGGACGCCGGGGCGCCCTCGACAACTGACGGGGCTGGCGAAGGGTCGTTGCGCCAGCTTGCCGTCAGGGCCGATCTTTTTACCGGGCTGGCGCGCTTGCCAGACGGGGGGATTTCGTTTGATAGAAGGGCATGGACAGCACGGCCAAGCCTCACCCTGAACTGCAATATCTTGACCTGCTTGAGCGGGTGTGGCGCGACGGTGCTGTGCGCGGGGACAGGACCGGGACCGGCACACGGGCGCTGTTTGGCCAGACCATGCGGTTTGATTTGTCCGACGGGACGGTGCCGCTGCTGACCACCAAGCGTGTGTATTGGAAGCCGGCTTTGCGTGAATTGCTGTGGTTTTTGAGCGGGGACCGCAACATCAAGGGGCTGGTGGCGCAGGGCGTGCATATTTGGACCGACTGGCCGCTGGCGAAATATCGGGACGCCAATAGCGGGAGGGACGGCGAGGCGATTTCGCGTGATGATTTCGAGGCGCGGATATTGGCAGATGAGGACTTTGCGGCGCGTTGGGGTGATCTTGGACCCGTATATGGCGCGCAGTGGCGGCACTGGCCACGGTACGACGCCGGGGCCGACGGGCGCTATGACCGCAGCCCGGACGGCATCGACCAGATTTCCATCCTTGTGGATGAATTGCAAAATCGCCCCCATAGTCGTCGTTTGATCTTTACCGGCTGGAATGTTGCTGAATTATCCCAAATGGCGCTGCCACCTTGCCATATGACTTATCAATATTTCGTAAACGATGGTAAATTATCTGGGATATTGTATCAGCGGTCTTGCGATTTGGGGCTTGGCTTTGCATTTAACATTTTCGAAGCGAGCGTTTTGCTTCGGATGTTGGCGCAGCAATGTAAATTACTGCCCGGAGAACTGGTTTGGATGGGAGCGGACTGTCATGTTTACGAGAACCATTCAACGCTGATTCGGGACATTTCGTCGCGGGCGCCTCGGGCGTTCCCGGTTTTGACAATTGCTGAACGGGCGGAGACGATGTTCGATTACCGGTTCGAGGACTTTGTGATCGAAGGCTATGATCCGCATCCGGCGATTGCGTTGCCGGTGGCGGTATGAGCGGGTTTGAGATGGTGCTGGTTGTGGCGCGAGCGGACAATGGTGTAATTGGGCGGGACGGGGCGCTGCCGTGGCGGCTGCCGGCGGATTTGCGGCGGTTTAAAGCGATGACGGTGGGCAAACCGGTGTTGATGGGGCGCAAGACGTTTGAGTCGATTGGGAAGCCGCTGCCGGGGCGGCACAATATTGTGCTTACGCGCGATCCGGCGTGGGCGGCGGAGGGGGTGTCTGTGGTGCCTAATCTGGCGGAGGCGATTGCGTGTGCGGGGCTTGACCGCCAAACAGATGGGGGCGCGCGGGCGGAGGCGATTATGGTGATTGGCGGTGCGGAGATTTATGCGCAGGCGCTGCCTTTGGCCGAGCGGGTGGAGCTTACAGAGGTTCATATCGAGCCTGAGGGCGATACGTTGTTGCCGGGGTTTGATCTTTTGGTGTGGCGCGAGGTGTCCCGGGTGCGGCATGCGGCTGAGGGTGACGCGCCGGCGCATAGTTTTGTGACGCTGGTGCGGCGCTGAAGGGATGACGATGGAACGCGTGATCGGAGGGGCGGCCCAATTCGCGGTCCTGACTGAGGCTTTGCGGGGCGGGGTAGTGGCGCTGGGGAATTTTGATGGGTTTCATGCTGGGCATCAGGCTGTGGTGGGGCGGGCTTTGGCGTTGGCGCGGGGGCGGGGCGTTTCGGGGCTGGTGGCAAGTTTTGATCCGCATCCGGCGCGGGTGTTTCGCCCCTCGTTGGCGCCGTTTTCGTTGACGACGATTTCGCAGCGGTTTGAGCTTTTTGAGGCGTTTGGGGTGGATGGGGCGGTGATGTTGCCGTTTGATGCAGTGATGGCGGGCTTGTCTGCGGACGCGTTTGTGGCCGAGTGGCTGGTGGGGCGGCTGGGGGTTTCCGGTGTGGTGACGGGGGCGGATTTTACCTTTGGCAAGGGGCGAAGCGGGGATGTGGGGCAATTGGCGGCGTTGATGGCGGCGGCGGGGGGATTTGCTGAAGTTGTGCCGGCGGTGGCGGATGCGGACGGGGTGATTTCTTCGACGCGGGTGCGGCGGTGTTTGATGTCGGCGGATCCGCGCGAGGCGGCGGCGTTGCTCACGCGGCCTTTTGCGGTGCGGGGTGTTGTGGAGCATGGGGCGAAATTGGGGCGGGAACTGGGGTTTCCGACCGCGAATATGCGGATGGGGGATTATGTGCGGCCGGCTTATGGGGTTTATGCGGTGCGGGCGCGGCTGGCTTCGGGCGAGGTGGTGCCGGGGGTGGCGAATTTGGGGATCAGGCCGATGATTGAGCCGGCTCAGGAGCTTTTGGAGACCTGGCTTTTGGATTGGGAGGGCGATCTTTATGGCCAGGAGATTGATGTTGAGTTGATTGCGTATTTGCGGCCTGAGATGAAATTGGATGGGCTCGACGCGCTGGTGGTGCAGGTGATGGCGGATGCCGAGGCGGCGCGGGCTGTTTTGGGCCAATGATACCAGTAGGTGACAGGCGGGCGGCGGGGCTTTAGAGCCGGGCCATGAGCACACATGATTATCGCAGCACGGTGTTTTTGCCGGCCACTGACTTTCCGATGAAGGCGGGGCTGGCGGAGAAGGAGCCGGCTATTTTGGCTAAGTGGCAGGCGGGCGATATTTATGCGCAGGTGCGCGCGGCACGGGCCGGACGGACCAAGTGGATTCTGCATGATGGGCCACCTTATGCTAATGGCGACATGCATATTGGCCATGCGCTAAACCATGTTTTGAAGGACTTGTGTGTGCGGACGCGCACGCTTCTGGGGTATGATGCGCCGTATGTGCCGGGGTGGGACTGTCATGGGCTGCCGATTGAGTGGAAGGTTGAGGAAAAATACCGGGCCAAGAAGCTGAACAAGGATGAGGTGCCGAAGGCGGAGTTTCGGGCGGAGTGCCGGGCTTATGCGCAGCATTGGGTGGATGTTCAGGCCGGGCAGTTGAAGCGACTGGGGATTAATGGCGATTGGGACAAGCCCTATCTGACGATGGATTTTGCCGCTGAAGCGACGATTGTTTCGGAGCTTTTGAAGTTTGCCGAGAGCGGCCAGCTTTATCGCGGCGCGAAGCCGGTGATGTGGTCGCCGGTGGAGAAGACGGCGCTCGCGGAGGCTGAGGTTGAATATGAGGACGTGACCTCTACGCAGATTGATGTGGCGTTTGAGATTGTGTCGGCTCCGAACTGCCGTGAGTTGGAGGGGGCGTTCGCGGTTATTTGGACGACGACGCCTTGGACGATTCCGGTGAATCAGGCGATTGGGTTTAATCAGACTTTTGGGAATGAACACTTCGACAACGCTTATACTATAGTTCGCAATGAAGCTGGTCGGCGTTTTTTGCTTTCTAAGGCTCTTGTGCCAGCATTTGCAGAACGTAACGGTTTTGTTCTGACCGAAGAGAGTTTGGTTTCTTCCGAGCATTTAAAGACAGCAAAGGCGCGCCACCCCATGCACAGGCTTGGTGGCTTCTTTGGCGATTTGCGACCGTTTTTAGCAGGCGACTTTGTCACCACTGACGCTGGGACAGGTTTGGTGCATCTAGCGCCTGACCATGGCGAGGACGATTTTGCGCTCTGTAAGGCGTATGGGATTAATCCGGTGTTTGCTGTTGAGGGGGATGGGAAATATCGCGCTGACTGGCTTTGGCTTGGCGGGCAGGGGAATGTAATTGCTGAAAAGCTGAATGCACCGGAGGGGCCGATTTGTTCGGATTTGCGTGAGGTTGGGGCGTTGCTTTCTGCGGCACCGTTTCGGCATAGTTATCCGCACTCTTGGCGCTCGAAGAAGCGGGTGATTTATCGGTGTACGCCGCAGTGGTTTGTGGCGATGGACCGGGTTTTGACGCATTTGCCAGCGAAGTCTCGGGCTGAGAAGGGCTGGGAGAATGAAGGCGGGGCGGTTGATCCTGCTGACGAGACGCTTTGCGCGTCGCCGACGTTGCGGGAGGCGGCGATAGCGGCGATTGGGGACACGCGGTTTGTGCCGGAGAAGGGCCGCAATCGGATTGGGGCGATGGTGGCGGGGCGGCCGGATTGGGTGCTTTCACGCCAGCGGGCCTGGGGGGTGCCGATTACATTGTTTGTGGACCGGAAAACGGGGGAATATTTGGTTGATCCGGTGATGAATGCGGCGATCATAAAGGCGGTGCGTGAGAAGGGCGTGGATGCTTGGACGGACGGGCTGGCGGGCGAGTTGCTGGGCGACCGGGCGGATGATTTTGAGCAGGTGACGGACATTTTGGACGTGTGGTTTGATAGTGGCTGCACGCATGCGTTTGTTTTGGAGAGTGGGCGGTGGCCGGAGCTTTCCTGGCCGGCGGATTTGTATTTAGAAGGCTCAGATCAGCATCGCGGCTGGTTTCAGTCTTCGCTGTTGGAAAGTTGCGGGACGCGGGGGCGGGCACCCTACCGGGCGGTGCTGACGCATGGTTTTACGATGGATGCGAACGGGCGGAAGATGTCCAAGTCGCTGGGGAATACGATCGATCCGCTGGTGCTGGTGAAGGATTATGGCGCGGATATTTTGCGGCTGTGGGCGGCGACCGTAGACTTTACCGAGGACCACCGGATTGGGCCGGAGATTTTGAAGGGGGTGGCGGACCTTTATCGCAAGCTGCGGAACTCGTTTCGGTATTTGCTGGGGGCGCTTTCCGGGTTTGAGGAGGCGGAGCGGGTTTCTCTTGACGCCATGCCTGAGCTTGAGCGCTGGGTTTTGCACCGGTTGGCGGTGCTGGATGCGGAGCTTCGGCGCGCGACCGAGGATTTTGATTTCAACGCTTATGTGAGTGCAGTTTCTACGTTTGTGAACAATGATTTATCGGCCTTTGTGTTCGATATTCGCAAGGATGTGCTGTATTGCGATGGCGCGGGGAATGACCGGCGGCGGGCGTATCGGACGGTGCTTGATATCCTGTTTGAGGCGTTGGTGCGCTGGATGGCACCGGTGATGGTGTTTACGGCTGAAGAGGTTTGGGGGACGCGGTGGCCCGACGCCGGCTCTGTGCATCTTTTGGAATGGCCGGTGATTGAGGCGGGGTGGCGCGATGAGGCGTTGGCGGTGCGTATGGAGCGGCTGCGGGAGGTTCGGCGCGCGGTCACGGAGGCGATTGAGCCTTTGCGCAAGGCCAAGGAGATTGGCTCCGGGCTGGAGGCGGCTGTGGTTTTGACGCTGCCGGCGGATGATGTGGCGGCGCTGGCGGGGACGGATTGGGCGGAGCTGTTTATCAGTGCTTCGGTGCGGGTAGAGACGGGAGCGGCGCTGGCGGTTTCGATTCTGGCGAGTGATGATCCCCGCTGCGAGCGTTGTTGGAAATATGTGCCGGATGTGGGGGCTGAAACCGGGCTGTGTGGGCGCTGTGATGAGGTGGTGAATGGCTGAAGCGTTAGCGGCACGGCGGCGGCTGGGCTATGGGCTGGCGGCGCTGGTGTTTGCGCTTGATCAGCTATCTAAGTGGTGGATCCTTGAGATTGTGCGCTTGCAGGAGATTGGGCAAATTCCGGTGTTGCCGGTGTTTTCTTTGACGTTTGTGGCGAATGTCGGGGTGTCTATGGGCATGTTTTCGGCCGAATCTGATCTGGGGCGCTGGCTTTTGGTGGCGGCGACGGGCGGGATTGCGGTGGCGGTGGGCGTTTGGATAGCGCGCGAACAGAGCCGCTGGGATGTGGCGGCGTTGGGGCTGGTGCTGGGCGGCGCCGTTGGTAATATTTTAGATCGGGTGCGCTTTGGCTATGTGGTCGATTTTCTGCATTTTTTCTGGCATGATGCTAGCTTCTGGGTATTCAATGTTGCAGATGCGGCGATTACCTGTGGTGTTTTGATGCTGCTTTTGAAAGCGTTTGTGCCGGCTAAGGCCGCGGTGAAGGACTGATGATTATGCGTAGCTATGTGGGACTGGTGATTGTGGCAGGCGCGCTGGCGCTTTCGGCGTGCGGCGGCAAGAAAGGGCTGGGCGACAAGCGCGGGCCGGATGAGCTGATGATTACGCGGGCCGCACCGCTGATTGTGCCGGCTGACTTTAACCTCACCCCGCCGCGCCCCGGCGAACCGCGCGCGACCGGACAGGACGCTCAGTCCCAGGCGATGGAAGCGCTGTTTGGCCCCGGCGTGCGGGTGCCGCCGCGCTCTCCTGCTGAACAGCAGCTGCTCGATAAGGTGGGGGCGGCGACTATTGATCCGGGTATTCGCTCTGTTGCGGGCGATACGGGGACCCCGATTGTGAACAAGGGCGCATTTGTGCGTGAGCTTATGGATGCGCCGGCGGGGACCGTGGATGCGACGCGGGCGCAGGTGAGTATGGCGCAGTAGCGTTGTCTCTTGGATGTGCATGTTAGTGATTATTAACATTGCCGTAGATCTTTAATATCAGTTTACTTTTAATGAGCGGCTACTCTATCTATGAAAAATGACTTCTGAACCGGGTGGGCTGGGGAGAGATTTGGTTGTGAGCCTTCGTTTTAGGCAGATATTCAGAGTTGTTCCCGGAGTCCGGGTTAATCTGAGCAAAACCGGTGTTAGCTTAAGCGTAGGCAAACCGGGGGCTGCAGTAAATTTTTCGAAAAAAGGTGTGCGAGGGACGGTTGGAGTGCCCGGATCAGGATTATCATATTCAAAGATAGCTTCTCAACCCAATGTAAAATCGAAGCAAGTAGCTGGCTTTATCATATTTTTTTTAATAATAATTTTTATATTAATAGCCATATTAAATAATTAAAATTACTTTTGATTCTTAATTTTCTGCTTTGCCCAATTCTCAAATAATCCGCGACTAATTTGAATGACTGCCCTTTTTAGTTGTGGACTATTTACTGTGTCCTTAAGCCATTCTCCAACTTGGTTTGCAAGTGAACCCTCGTTTTCTGAGTTGGTTTTCGCGCTGTTATTTGATTTCTTACTATCGGCATTTTCAAGCGGTTTGATCTTATTCGCCGCGTTTAGTTTCTCATAGGCAGATTCGCGATCAATGGTGGTGCCGTATTTGTGGACGAAGGGCGAGCCGCCGATAATGCTTTTGCGTTCTTCGGGCGTGAGCGGGCCGACGCGGGAGCGGGGGGGGCAATCAATGTTCGTTGGACGGGGCTGGGGGCGCCGTCGGCTTGGAGGAGGGAGACGAGGGCTTCGCCGACTTTGAGTTCGGTGATGGTGGTGGCCACATCTAGCCCGTCTTATTCATGACGCTTGTTGGATGAGCCCGAGATCAGGATTTCCCGGGTTGGCAGCCGGATTTTGATGCGGGTGCTGGTGGCGCCGTGGGTGCGCGATTATCTGGGCTTGC
>Ga0105050_10003342_pt1 | contig 22275 bp, 15 predicted proteins | sample FRY01_FD_78088 | JGI IMG/M metagenome (GOLD analysis project Ga0105050, IMG submission 78088) | Freshwater microbial communities from Lake Fryxell liftoff mats and glacier meltwater in Antarctica - FRY-01 | ecosystem: Environmental > Aquatic > Freshwater > Ice > Glacier meltwater ...
CAATTGTGCCGATGGCGTGGCGGCCGCCGCGCTTGGTTCAGTCGTGCGCCTTTGTGGGCAAGACTTGACCAACGCACCGAAGTTTACGGGCGTGGCGGGGCTGACCTACGATGGACCATTGAATGGTTCTGGTTGGGGCTTGCTGGTAAATGGCAGCATCAACTATTCGGACAGTCGAACAACACGTACAATCAATCTTGATACCGACAACCTGCCAATCCCGCTGGCGATCCAAGAAAACTACTTCAAGATGAACGCGCGGATAGGCCTTACCACACCGGATGAGCGTTACACATTCGAGCTTTGGGGTACGAACCTGTCGAATGAGATTACGCGCGGTATTACAGCCAATACGCCACTTCGTGGTGGTGCTGGCACGCGTTCGCTCATTGGCTTCGTTGAAGAACCTCGCATGTACGGCCTAACCGTCCGCGCCAAGTTCTAAGGTCACACACAAACAAAAAGGGCGGCCTCGACGCGGAGCCGCCCTTTTTTTATGACCATTAACGTCGCTCCAGCGAAGGCTGGTGCGACGCTATCGGTTACAGGCTAAGACAAACTTAGGCCGCAACTTTATACAGCGTCTCGCCCTTGTCCGCCATTTCGCGGAAACTTTTCGGTGGTGCAAAGCGGTTGCCAAAACGCTGCGCCAGATTATCCGCAATCCGCACGAAACTCTCGAGACCGACGGTATCGATATAGCTCATCGGACCGCCAGTATAAGGCGCGAAGCCCCAACCGAAGATTGCACCCAAATCAGCGCTCTGTGGATCTTTGACGACCTCTTCTTCAAAGCATTGGGCGGTGGCGATGAGTTGAATGTAGAGCAAGCGTTGCTTTACTTCTTCGACCGATGGTTGGACGTCGGCGAGCGGATAATGCTCGGCCATGCCCTGCCACAGGCGTTTGCGTTCGCCCTTTTCGTCATAGTCATAGAAGCCCGAGCCGAAACGGCGGCCCTTACGGCCTAGCTGTACGACCATGAGTTCCATGAAATCCTCGGTGCCGCTTGGCTGATAGGCGTCGCCCAGTTCTTTCTTGGTGGACTGCATCACGTCGTAGCCAAGCTGCAATGTTGTTTCATCAAGCAAGGCCAATGGGCCAATCGGCATACCAAGCGATTTGGCAGCATTCTCGATCAGCGCAGGCTTTACGCCTTCGGTAACCAGCTTCATCGCTTCGCCCATATAAGGCGGGAATACGCGGTTGGTGAAAAAGCCGCGCACATCCTTGACGACAATCGGTGTTTTCTTAATCTTGGCATTATAATCAAACGCCGCCGCCATGGCACGATCACCCGTCAGTGCCCCGGGAATGATTTCCAACAACGGCATTTTCTCGACGGGCGAGAAGAAGTGCAGGCCAACAAACAATTCTGGCCGTGACGAATTCTTCGCCAAACCGGAAATCGGCAATGTCGATGTATTCGATGCAAACACGACGTCCGGACGAATAACCGCCTCGGCCTTTTTGATAACATCGGCCTTTACATCGGGACGTTCGAAAACGGCTTCGATGATGAGATCGACATCCTTCAGATCGTCATAATTGTCCGTCGGCGTAATCCGCGCCATGAACGCGTCACCGGCTTCCTTGGTCATTTTGCCACGGCTAACGGCCTTATCGATAATCTTACGGCTGTAATCCACCGCCTTGTTTGCATCTTCAAGGCTCCGGTCAAGCACCACGACCTCCATGCCACCTTTGACCGTAACATGCGTAATGCCTGAGCCCATGAGGCCACCGCCCAAAACGCCGACCTTCTTGATGTCTACCGGCGGAACGCCGGCGGGACGGCCAGCACCCTTTTCCGCTGCCTGTTTATTGATGAACAATGTGCGGATCATGTTCTTGGCTTGGCTTCCCGAAAGCAGCTTCGTGAAATATTTGGACTCGACGCGCAGCGCAGTGTCAAACGGCAGGATGGAGCCTTCGTACAGGCAGGACAAAATGGCCTTGATGGCGTCAAAATTGCCCTTGCTTTCCTTATGCGCCATCGCGTTCAGGCCAACAAAAAGCTGAACTGCCCGCGGATCCATCGCACCTGCACCGCCCGGGAATTTGAAGTCCTTCTTGTCCCAAGGCGCAGTGACCTTCGGATTGGCCTTCACCCATGCCTTGGCATTGGCGATCAGTTCGCTCGCTGGAACAACCTCATGCACCAGACCCTGCGCCTTTGCCGTTGCCGGGTCGAGCGACTTGCCCTGAATGATCATCATCGCCGCATTCTGCAAACCGGTCAGGCGCGGCGTGCGCTGCGTACCGCCACCGCCGGGCAGCAAGCCGACCATGACCTCGGGCATGCCCAGCTGGATTTTTGGATTATCCGCGACGACGCGGTAATGACACGCGAGCGCGAGTTCCAAACCGCCACCCAACGCCAGACCGTTCAGTGCGCACGCAACTGGCTTAGCCGAAACTTTGCCACTGCTCAGGTCCTTGGCGCTTTGGCCGCCGCTTTCCATTTTGCGCAGTAACGCGTTCAGGGCAAACGCCTGGTCAAATGCTTCTTTGGTGCTGTTGGCTTTTGCCCCGCCCAGCATAGTAAGGTCAGCCCCTGCCAAAAAGCCGGATTTTTTGCCGGACGTAATGACAGCGCCCTTAACCGCTTCGTTGCCAATGAAATCATCTACCCATTGCCCGAATTCGCTAATTAAAGCGCCATTCCATACATTCATGGAGGCATCGGGCAGATCGATTGTCAAAAGCGAGATGCCATCGGCGTCGATGTCGACGGTAAAAGTTGAATAAGTCATATATGAAGTCCCGATCAATTCACGCGTTCGATGATGGTGGCCGTGCCCATGCCTGCGCCAATGCACAGGGTGGTCAATGCGGTCGATTTGCCGGACCGTTCCAGCTCATCCAGCACGGTGCCAAGGATCATTGCACCCGTTGCACCCAATGGGTGCCCCATGGCGATAGCGCCACCATTAACGTTGATGTCCGAATGGTCGATATTCATGGCTTCCATGAAACGCAGAACGACCGAAGCAAAGGCTTCGTTCAATTCCCACACGTCAATGTCCCCCTTGTCCATACCAGCCCGCGCCAGCGCCTTCTGCGCCGCAAATTCGGGACCGGTCAGCATGATGGAGGGTTCTGAACCGATCGACGCCATCGACACAATACGTGCCCGCGCTTTCAGGCCGTATTTCTCGCCCGCTTCCTTCGTGCCAATCAGCACGGCGGCCGAACCGTCAACGATGCCCGAGCTATTGCCTGCATGGTGGACATGATTGATTTTTTCAACTTCGGGATAACGCATAATGGCAATGTCATCGAAGCCGGGCATCATAGTGCCCATCATCTGGAATGCAGGGGCCAACGCACCCAATGACTGCATATCTGTTTGCGGACGCATCAATTCGTCATGGTCAAGGACGACTTCACCGATGACGTCTTTGATAGGCAGGATGGAGCGAGCAAAACGCTTTTCGGCCCATGCGCGGCCTGCTCGCTTTTGACTTTCGACCGCATAGGCATCGACGTCATCACGGCTATAGCCATATTTCGTAGCGATGAGGTCAGCGGAAATGCCTTGCGGGATGAAGTAATTCGCAATCGCCGAGCGCGGATCGATTGGCCAAGCGCCGCCGTCCGCGCCCATCGGCACGCGGCTCATTGATTCAATACCGCCGCCAACAGCCAAATCGCACTCGCCGGACTTCACTTTGGCAGCAGCAATGTTCGACGCCTCAAGGCCAGAGCCACAAAAGCGGTTCACCTGAATGCCCGAAGTCGTGTGCGGATATCCCGCAGCCAGAATGGCGGTTCGCGTGATCACCGCGCCCTGCTCGCCAACGGGTGAGACGCAACCAAAGGCCACATCTTCGATTTCTTCGCCGGAAAGACCGTTGCGGTCACGTATGGCAGCGAGCACCTGAGCGGCGAGGTCAATAGGGGTAATTTCGTGCAGCGAACCGTCCGCACGGCCCTTGCCACGCGGGCTACGCACCGCATCATAGATATAAGCTTCGGTCATATTCAGTCCTTATTTGCGACCACGGCGCCAGCCGCGATCAGTTGGGAGATTTCATCATCGCCGAGTCCAGCTTCGGCCAATATAGAAGCGTAATCGCCACCCTTCGTCGCAATGTCGAAATGGGTGGCCAAAGGCTGCGTTGCAAGGCGCGGCGCGATTTGTGGATGCAACCAGCGACCATCCTGCACCAATGCATGTCTGTCGGCATTCGCGGGGTGGGACGCTGCCTCGACATAATCCAGCACTGGAGTCACGCAGGCGTCCGTCCCAGCGAAAATGGCCTCCCAAGCATCGCGGGTTTTAGTCGCGAACACATCTTCCAATATCTCATGCTGCTTAGGCCAAGCTGCCCTGTCGTGCTGGCTGCCATACGCACCGCGGTCAATGGGGAGGCGTTCCATCATCGCCGCGAAAAACTGCGACTCAATGCATCCCACCGCCATAAACTTTCCGTCTGCGGTCATGTAGCAGCGATAAAATGGCACGGACCCGTCAAGCAGATTTGCCTCACGCTGCGGCCGCCATTGACCCATTCCGGCCATGCCATGGACAAAGCTCATTAAGCTATGCGTGCCGTCGACAATCGCAGCATCGACGACGTTGCCTTTGCCCGTCCGTCCCCGCTCAATGATCGCCGCGAGTATGCCGTTCACAAGAAACATTGATCCGCCGCCGAAATCGCCGACCATGTTGAGCGGTGGCACCGGCGGCTGACCTTCTTTGCCTATGGCATTCAGGACGCCAGTCATGCCGATATAATTAATGTCATGACCAGCTGTATGGCTCCATGGACCCGATTGGCCCCAGCCCGTCATGCGCCCGTAAATAAGACCCGGGTTTATCGCGTGGCAAGCGTCGTGCCCAACACCCATGCGTTCGGTAACACCGGGACGCAGCCCTTCAATCAACACATCTGCTGTTTCAACAAGCTTTAGCAGAACGATTACGGCGTCCGCATTTTTAAGGTCCAATATCATGGATCTTTTGCCGCGTGCATCGATCGCTTTTGGCACAATTGAACCACCCGGCCGGTCGATAACGATAACGTCTGCGCCCATGTCGGCAAGTAACTGCCCCGCATATGGGCCGGGTCCGATACCTGCCAGTTCAATGACTTTGACGCCATTCAACGGACCAATTCTGGCAGACGATTTTGTCATCTTGTTCCTTCCGCTACGGAAATGCAGCACGTGTGTTTAATCGTGCAGTTAAGTACAATCTTTTTACGGTGTCCGCGCGGTTGACGCAAGCGTCAACTAACGATTCTGACGCCCTTCGATTAGGGCATCAACGACGCTTGGGTCAGCAAGTGTCGATGTATCGCCCAATGCGCTAAAATCATTTTCTGCGATCTTGCGCAATATGCGTCGCATGATCTTGCCTGACCGGGTCTTCGGCAAGGCTGGCGTAAAATGGATATGGTCTGGCGAGGCAATTGGTCCGATTTCGACGCGCACTTGCTGCCGTAATTCAGCATGTAAGGCGTCGCTCGCCTCTTCGCCCATGTTCAATGTGACATAGCAATAAATGCCCTGCCCTTTGATGTCGTGCGGGAAGCCAACGACGGCCGCCTCGGCAACCTTGTCATGCAGCACCAGTGCGCTTTCGACCTCGGCTGTACCCATACGGTGGCCGGATACATTAATGACGTCATCAACGCGGCCTGTAATCCAGTAATAGCCATCCTCGTCGCGGCGACAGCCATCGCCGGTGAAATATTTGCCCTTATAGGTCGAGAAATAGGTCTGGGCGAAACGGTCATGATCGCCATATATGGTGCGCGCCTGCCCAGGCCAGCTGCGGGTGATGCACAGATTACCGCTGACGGCGCCGTCAAGCACATGGCCTTCGCCGTCGACCAATTGCGGCTGAATGCCAAAGAAAGGCCGCCCTGCGCTACCGGGCTTCATGCCATGCGCGCCAGGCAAGGTGGTAATCATTACCCCGCCGGTTTCGGTCTGCCACCATGTATCGACGATTGGTAGGCGCCCCTCCCCAACCGTTGCATGATACCAGCGCCAAGCTTCGGGGTTGATAGGTTCGCCTACGGTGCCAAGCAACCTGAGCGATGAGCGCGAGCGTGCCAGAACCGGACCATCCCCATCGCGCATCAACGCGCGCAGTGCCGTCGGTGCGGTGTAGAATATGTTGACCTGATGCCGGTCAATAATGTCCCAGAAACGTCCGCTATCGGGATAGCTTGGGATGCCCTCAAAGATCAGGCTGGTGCCGCCATTTTGCAGCGGACCGTAGACAACATAGCTATGGCCAGTGACCCAGCCAATATCGGCAGAGCAAAAGAAGACCTCACCGGGACGATAGTCAAAGACATAATGGAAGGTGCTGGCGGTCCAGACCGAGTAACCGCCCACAGTGTGCAAGACACCTTTCGGACTACCCGTCGATCCCGACGTATATAATATGAATAGTGGGTCTTCAGCGTTCATGGGTTCGCACTGGCAATCACTCGATGCGTCGAATTGATGATACCAATGGTCGCGCCCAGCCTGCATGTCGACGGTCTCACCCGTATGGCGGACGACCAAAACAGCCTCTACGCCAGTGACCTTTTCGAGCGCGGCATCGATATTCGCCTTTAACGGCACAGACTTGCCACCGCGCAGCGCCGTGTCAGCACATACCACAAACCGGCTACCGCAATCCTGAATGCGTCCAGCTATAGCCTCAGGGGAAAATCCACCGAAGACAACGCTGTGCACGGCACCAATCCGCGCGCAGGCCAGCATCGCAACCGCGCCTTCGACGCTCATCGGCATGTAGATGGTGACGCGGTCGCCTTTGGTCACACCCAGCTCTTTGAGTGCGCCAGCCATACGCTTAACATCTGCCAGCAATTCGGCATAGCTAACCCGGCGCGCGTTTTTGGTCGGATCGTCGGGTTCAAAGATAAAAGCGACCACATCGCCCTTCCCCGCGGCAACATGACGGTCAACGGCATTGTGACACAGGTTTAAAACACCGTCTTCATACCATTTTATGGAAACAGGATCGAACGACCAGTTGGCGATTTTCGTCGGCGGCGTGAACCAATCGAGCCGCTTGGCTTGCTCCGCCCAAAACGCATCGGGCGCGCTGATGCTTTGCGCGTACATCTGGTCATAATCCGCAGCGCTGCAGTGGGTATTCGCTTTTGCGCTGTCGGGAATTGGGAACCAGTCTTGATGTTCGCTCACTTGCTCTCTCCCTTTGCGCGGCATATGCTTCACGCTGCTTAAGTGGAGTATGTCCATTGTTTCAAGGCTAAAGCGTGCAACCGCTCTTATCGCAGCTCAGATAGCATCCCACACGCGCCCGGATGGCAAATATTAACTGAATACAGGAAGCAGATATGCCGAAGTTACAGAATAAAACCGCTCTCGTCACTGGCGGCGCCCGTGGTATTGGGGAGGCGATTGCCCGTTGCTTCGCGAAAGAGGGCGCAATGGTTATCATCGGCGACGTCGATGCCGAAAATGGCACGCGCGTTGCCACCGAAATCGGCGGCACCTTTTTTGCACTTGATGTCTCGTCCGAAGACAATTGGAGCCGGTTGGCCATGGCGCAGCCAAGCATTGACATTGTCGTCAATAATGCGGGCGTCACAGGGTTCGAGGACAGCCCTGGTCCACACGATCCCGAAAATGCGACCCTCACAGAGTGGCACCGCGTCCACGCTATCAACCTGGACGGAACGTTTCTGGGGTGCCGCTATGCCATTAGAGCCATGCGCGCAAAAAAAGCTGGCTCCATCATCAACATGTCGTCTCGGTCAGGCTTGGTCGGGATACCCGGCGCTGCTGCCTATGCATCGTCAAAAGCCGCTATCCGCAACCATAGCAAATCTGTCGCTTTGTATTGTGCAGGACAAGGCCTGAATATCCGCTGCAATTCCATCCATCCAGCCGCGATCATGACACCCATGTGGGAAGGACTAATTGGTGATGGGCCAGACCGAGAGGCGCGCAAGGCTGCAATGGTCGCAGATACCCCGCTTAAGCGCTTCGGCACGGTCGAAGAAGTAGCGGCAATCGCGCTGCTGCTGGCGTCAGATGAAGCAAGCTATATGACCGGGAGCGAAGTGCATTTGGACGGCGGCCTTTTGGCTGGGTCGTCCGCATCACCGGGGGATTAACCCTTAATCCACATCATCCACCGCAACCGCTTCACCCGTGACCCGTTGGGCCAAGGCGGCGGCAATGAAAATGTCGAGGTCGCCGTCGAGTACGTCGCCAGGCGTGGGAGATGTTACGCCGGTGCGTAAATCCTTCACCATTTGATAGGGCTGAAGCACATAGGACCGGATCTGGTGGCCCCAGCCGATTTCGGTTTTCGCAGCATATTCGCCCGATGCCACTTCTTCGCGCTTGCGAAGTTCCGCCTCGTAAAGCCGCGCCTTCAACATGCCCATCGCGGTCGCGCGATTCTTGTGCTGGCTGCGGTCGTTCTGGCTGGCCACCACGATGCCCGATGGCTTGTGGGTAATACGGACAGCGGAGTCGGTGGTGTTGACGTGCTGCCCACCAGCGCCTGACGCACGGTAGGTGTCGATCTTCAGATCGCCTTCATTGATTTCAATGTCGATATTGTCGTCAATGACGGGATAGACCCACACGCTTGAAAAGCTGGTGTGGCGCTTTGCCGCGCTGTCATAGGGCGAGATGCGGACCAAGCGGTGCACGCCGCTTTCGGTCTTGGCGTAGCCATAGGCGTTCTCGCCCTTGACCAGCAATGTTGCCGACTTGATGCCTGCCTGATCACCCGCCTGATAATCGACCATTTCGACTTTGTAGCCGCGCTGTTCGGCCCAGCGATAATACATCCGCTGCAGCATCTCAGCCCAATCCTGGCTTTCGGTGCCACCTGCCCCGGCATGAATTTCGATGAAGGTATCATTGCTATCGGCTTCACCCGAAAGCAGCGCCATGACCTTATCCTTGTCGGCCCGGTCGGCGAGAATTTTGAGCGCTGCCGCCCCTTCGTCGCCAAGCTCGGAATCGCCTTCCATCTCAGCCAGTTCGATCAGCTCGACAGTTCCGTTTTTATCGGCGTCGATTTCGCGTACTGTGCTGATGGACGCGTCAAGGCGGCGACGTTCCCGCATGACTTCCTCTGCGGCTTTGGGGTTGTCCCACAGGGTCGGATCTTCAACCTTTGCGTTCAACTCGTCCAGACGGCGCAACGCGCGGTCCCAATCAAGCGACATCTTGACCAAATTAAGGGCAGCATCAATGCGGGCAACATAGCCTTCTGCGTCGGCGCGCATGGGAAAACTCCAAGGGATTGAAAGATGTCAGGCGCGGCCTTTAGCCTATTGGGCCTCCAAGTCAAAGGTGGCTGTGCGCTACTTGATTAGTAAATGCCGCCTTCTTGCTGAATAAATTCCTGATCGCGCTTGGTGCCGACGCTGGTGCTCGATGAGGCCGATGAAGACGACGAAGTCCCGGATTGCGACGACGCCTTTTTCTTCGGCTTATCACCGCGCGCGGCGAGTTCTTCCTGCCGGATGGAGCGTTTAGGTTCCGTTTCTGCTTTAAATGCTTCCCATATGACCGAACTCATCGGATCATCGCCCGGCCAAGCGCCATACACGCGTTTGCCACTCTTGCGGTCGATGCGCACAAGGCGCGTGCCAAGTGGAGCGATGAAAGGCGTTTTAGGCATTCCTGCCATGGCGGTACGCGCGAACTGCTTGAAAACAGGCGCAGCCAGTGAACTGCCCTGCGCATAGCCCCCCATGTTGCGCGGCTGGTCAAAGCCGAGATACAGGCCCGCCACTAAATGCGGCGACCCGCCAATAAACCACACGTTTGTCGGCCCCGTAGTTGTTCCAGTCTTGCCGAATAATGGACGATTGAGTTCGCGCAATGTAACTGCTGTTCCGCGTTCAATGACGCCCTCCAGCATATGGACGACTTGATATGCAGTGATTGGGTCCATGACCTGTTTGCCCGACGCGGCGAAGCGCGGCATTGCCTTGCCATCCCAATCTTTGGCACGGCAACCGTTGCAGGGTTTCCATTTGGCTGGCCAAATGACGTTGCCTTTGCGGTTCTGCGCAAAATCAATCAGCGTCGGCTTCAATTCGCGGCCGTGATTGACCAGCATCGAATAGGCATTGACCATTTTCAGGACGGTCGTGTCGCCAGCACCCAGAGCGTAAGAAAGATAATCAGGATAATCACCGATACCCATAGCACGAAACGTGTCTGTGACATTGTCCATGCCCGATTCCGCGGCTGCGCGGACCGTCATCAAATTGCGTGACTGTTCCAGCCCCCAACGCATCGTCTGCGGCCCCGCCCCGCTGCCACTAAAGTTACGGAAGCATTTTTGGCCGAGCGATGCGCCCTGCCAGACGCAATAAGGACCATCGACGATGATGGACGTCGGCGTCATGCCATTATCAAGCGCAGTCGCATAAACAAAAGGTTTGATGGTCGAACCCGGTTGCCGCTGCGCCTGCGTGGCTCTGTTAAAGCTTGAAATCCGATTGTCGAACCCGCCTTGAACGGCCAAGACCCGCCCATTGAGGGGATTTTGCACAACCATTCCGCCGCCCACCTCGGGCACGCTGCGCACGGCGTAGCTGTTCGTGCTATTGGGGGCGACAGCAATAACATCGCCAGCCTTCATCGCCGCTGGACCGCCATTTAAAAGCCCCACAGTGCCGTCCGCAAATCCGATCCTGCTTTTGCCCAGCGCAACGCCGGCACGCCAGTTGGCGTAATCAATCCCGATATTGGTGGATGCAAAACGCGACGCCCATTTGTCATCGGATACGTCGATTGTACCCATATTGGCTTTCCAGGCCTTGCCCGCATTATAACGCAGCAGGCCATCACGCAGCGCCTGCGTTGCGAGAATCTGATACTCAGGGTGCATCGACGAGCGCACCCACAAGCCGCCCGAATAGACGCTATACGGCCCGTCGGCGTCGGTTTCACCGAAGCGTTCAATCAATTGGCGCCGCACTTCTTCCGCGAAGTAGCCGCCGATATTCTTGTAGCCTGTTCCACGCTGGGCAACGAGACCAAGCGGCTGAGCACGCGCTGCGGCGAGTTGCGCGTCCGTTATCCATTCATTTGCGCGCATCTCGCCCAACACCCAGTTACGACGGTCGATAGCAAGCTGCGCGTTTTTCGCACGCCCATAACGCTCCGGTGCCTTGGGAAGGATGGCCAGAAACGCCATTTCATGCAGCTGAAGCTGATCAACGCTCTTGCCGAAATAGGCCTGTGCAGCAGCCTCGACGCCAAATGCTTGGCGACCGAGGGCGATTTCATTCAGATATAATGACAGGATCTGCTGCTTGGTCAGCGCGCTTTCGATCCGCTTGGCCAAAATCGCTTCTTTGACCTTGCGGGTATAGCTGTATTCGTTGGTCAGGAGCAGGTTCTTTGCAACCTGCTGCGTGATCGTCGATGCACCGCGTGACCGCTTACTGCTAAAAATATTATCAAAGATAGCCGAGGCGATGCCGGGATAATCTATACCGCCATGGCTGAAAAAGGTTTTGTCTTCGGCCGCAAGATACGAGCGAACAAGCAACTTCGGAAAGTCGGCATATTCTAGCTGGACGCGCCGTTCGCGGGCGTAACTATGGAATGGTTGGCCGTTGACATCTCGCACGACTGTGGGGAGCGGGGATTCATATTCAATCAGCGCTTCGGCATCCGGCAGGTTGCGAGCAAACAGGGCCCAGAACAACAGCAAGAACAGGAACAATGCACCCGCGACATATGCGCCGACCCGAAACTGCCGGTTTTGCCACCAGCCACGCCAGCGCGCGATTAATCCGCCCGCATCACGCTTCAGTCGGTAACTGATGTTATTAGGCTGTTCAGCAGTCGGGGGCGAGTTATCCATTGCCGCCCCTATCTAGCCGATTTGCCGGATAGGTCTAGAATGTTAATCAGCACGCGCGTGCGTTTTCTAGGTCGCCGTGTTTATCGGGGCGTGCGCCGGTTGCGCATCACCGCGAAGCCAGCCGTCGGGCAAAGTGGACTTGAACGGCATTGGCGACGGTCCGCGCGACCTTTTGCTGACCGGCCGGAGACGACAGGAATCCCACATCCTCCTGATTACTCAGATAGCCGGTTTCAAATAACACCGACGGTGTATCCGGCGCTTTGAGGACGATAAACGAAGCAAAACGATGCGAATTGCCGCGAATGCGCATATTCGGGGTAGCCTCACGCAGTAGCAACTTGGCAAAATCCGCAGATACATTCATCGTTTCCCGCTGCGTTAGGTCAATTAGAATCGACGAAACATTCGCATCGGCGCCGCCAAGATTGACACCGTTGATAATGTTCGCTTTGTTCTCGCGCGCAGCCAACCGCTGCGCCTCGCGATCAGATGCAACTTCCGACAATGTGTACACCGTGCCGCCATTCGCTTGTGGATTTTCCGCACTGTCGGCGTGGATCGAGATGAACAGATCTGCGTTCATGCGACGTGCCAGCTCATATCTGTCCTGCAGGACAATGAACTTGTCCGTATCGCGGGTCAACGCCACGCGAACTCGGCCACTTTTCAGCATTTCGGCGCGCACAGCGCGGGCAATGGCAAGGGTGACATCCTTCTCGCGCTGCCCGCCGTGCGGGCTGATGGCACCCGGATCATGACCGCCATGCCCGGCATCGATAACCACCAGCGGCAAGCTGCTATCGGCTGGGCCGTTGATTTTCGGCAAGCCTTTTGCGACATTTGTACGGATTGGCGCAGTCACTTCATAACGGCGCTTTGGCGGCTCCGCGCGAAAGGCGAGTGGCGGCACGATCTGGGTTTTACCACGGCCGACAATGCCCGAAAACTCGGCGGCTTCCGCTGGGCGAAGGTTAAGACGAAGGCTTCTGCCGTCCGCTGAAAAGGTGCCACCGGTCACAATCGCAGGCGCGGCTAAATCCAGAACGATGCGCGCCGTATTTACGTCAAACTGCGCTTGGCGGATATTTTGCACCGGCCCACCAGCGAGGGCAGCAGCACCTGCGGTCGCGCCCGAAATGTCCACTGCAATTCGGTCTGGTCCGGCGAGCGCAAATATATCGGCCTTTTGCACAACGTCATCGAACTGGACGATAATAGCGCTGTCGTGCGTCGAAATCTGCTGAATCGCTCCCCCATTCGCAGGCGAAGCGAATATCGGCAAAGCAGCAAATAACGCGGCAGACAGCATTCGCCATCTATGCGTTTTTGCCCCTGTCTTCGTCCAGATGTTTCTTTCTGCCAAGCCACTGCTCCACTCTCTATGATGAATGGAATACTAGCCATCGGAGGGTAAATCAGGGTGTCCAGACAGGGTTAATTGCAGATTAGGATTAAAAATAAACAGCGGCAGCCGTATTACGTAGGTATTTCGCGCGATGCTCTTGCCGACAACAGGCTAGAGTGCTAGCGTATGCTTACAGGGAATTCTTAATTCGCATTCCCTATTTCCGCCGCTGAAACTTTTTCGGTCGGCTTTTTAACAGGTTGACGCTGCATGAGGCATGATATTTCCACCAACGCCGCCCGCACAGGGACTGGCGCATGGGCTGGAAATCAAGCGCGCGCGATACACGCCCGCCATGCACAAGCAGCAGACGCAATTCTTTCATTCCCACCATATCGCTTTGCCAACACCGACGCCTCGCGTCCGGCCCGGCAACGCATTAACAATGAAGCGAGCGGCCATTGGCTGACAACCGGGTGGCAAGCTCGCTGGAGTAAATTACATGACAACGCGTATGCTTATCGACGCGCGTCACCGGGAGGAAACCCGGGTCGCAGTCGTCACAGGAAACCAGATCGAGGAATTTGATTTTGAATCGGCCGAGCACAAGCAGCTCAAAGGCAATATCTACCTCGCAAAAGTAACTAGGGTCGAGCCCTCACTGCAGGCGGCTTTCGTCGATTATGGCGGCAATCGTCATGGATTTTTGGCTTTTGCCGAAATTCACCCCGATTATTACCAGATCCCGCGTGAAGACCGCGAGCGCTTGCTGGCGGAAGAAGCCGAAGCCGCTGCCGAAGAAGCTGCCCTCCGTGAGCAGGAAGAGGAAGAAAGCGAAGAGCCTTCCGACATCATGCAGGGCTCTGCAGAGCGCGAAGATGACGTTACCGACCTGATTGAGGTCGACAGTGACGACAGTGTCGACACCATCGACATGACTGAAGGCGAAGAGCCTGACCTTGGCGCCAATGGCGACGAATCGTCAGACGAAGGTGATCGCGGCGAGAACGGCCGTAACAACCGCCGTCGTCGTGGACGCGGCGGACGCAATGGTGAAAGCCGTGCCCCAAAGGCGAGCGACGAAGTCCGCGCAAAGCGCATGAACCTGCGTCGCCGCTATAAAATTCAGGATGTTATCCATCGTCGTCAGGTTTTGCTTGTTCAGGTTGTGAAGGAAGAGCGCGGCAATAAGGGCGCTGCGCTGACGACTTATCTCAGCCTTGCCGGCCGTTATTGCGTATTGATGCCCAATACCTCGCACGGTGGCGGTATCAGCCGTAAAATCCACAGCGCTGCCGATCGCAAGCGCTTGAAGACGATTATCTCAGACCTGACGTTGCCATCCACCATGGGGTGCATCATTCGGACCGCTGGCCTTGCCCGCACGAAACCGGAAATCAAACGCGACTTCGATTATCTCGCGCGTCTGTGGGACGAAATTCGCGAGCGCACGCTGAAGAGCGCGGCGCCGATGCTGATCCACACTGACAGCGACCTCATCAAACGTGCGATCCGCGATATCTACAACAAGGACATTGACGAGGTATTCGTCGAGGGGCCTGATGGATTTAAGGCCGCAAAGGACTTCATGAAGCTGCTCATGCCAAGCCACGCGAAACGCGTGCAGCATTATGCGGACCCGGTACCGTTGTTCCAGCGTTATCATGTCGAAGATCAGCTGAACGCAATGTATCAGCCAATCGTCCAGTTGAAGTCAGGCGGCTATATCGTCATCAATCCGACGGAGGCCTTGGTTTCCATCGATATCAACTCAGGCCGTTCGACAAAAGAACATGGCATTGAACAAACCGCGCTTTCCACCAATCTGGAAGCTGCGCGTGAAATCGCCCGTCAGTTGCGTTTGCGCGACATGGCTGGCCTAGTTGTTATCGATTTCATCGACATGGAGCATCATTCAAACGCTCGCAAAGTCGAGCGGGCAATGAAAGAGGCATTAAAGCACGACCGTGCCCGTATTCAGGTCGGCCGTATCTCCAGCTTCGGCCTGATGGAAATGAGCCGCCAGCGCCTTCGTACCGGTGTGCTTGAGGCATCGACACGCGAATGTCCGCATTGTGAAGGCACCGGTCTTGTGCGGACAGCGTCTTCTGCCGCATTGTCTGCACTTCGCCTTATCGAAGAAGAAGCAGCCAAGGGCCATGGTAGCCAGATCGTGCTGCAGGCGAGCCAGGAAGCCACCATCTACTGCCTCAACAACAAACGTGCTGAACTTGCCGCGATCGAAGAACGCTATCATGTGCGCATTTTGATTGTGCCAAATGGTGAAACAGAAGGCGCGAAGCTTGCTGTTTCAAGCTCTGGCCCACGCCCTGAGCGCCCAGTCGAACTGCCGCCAATTATCGACCTTGATGATGACGATATCGACGACATGGTTGAGGACGATTTCGACGAAGTCGAAGAAGAAGAAGAAGTTCGCGAACCGCGCCGTAACCAGGACGAACGACCACGCGAGGAAGGCGAAGGCGGTGAAGGCCGCAAGCGCAAGCGTCGCCGTGGACGTCGTGGTGGTAAGGGACGCGAGCGCGACGGCAGGCCTGAAAATGGCGACGATTCTGTTTCAGACGCAGCCAGTGCCCCACAAGAAAGCGAAACGCCTGACACGGCTGAAGCCGAAGTACCTGCGGCAACGGACAAGCCAAAGGCGCGGCGAGGACGTCGGCGTGGTCAGGACCGTGATCGCACGGAAAGTACCGACGGTACAGCAGACGTGGCGACGCTGGCAGAACCCGCTGAAACAGAAGTAGCTCCACCTGCGGAAACCGATGAAAAGCCAAAACGTCGTAGCCGTGCGAAGGCCAAACCAGAAGCTGCAGCCGAAGCTTCAGTAGCTGAAGTCGTCGCCGTTACCGAATTGGCGAAACCTGTGGCTGTAAAAGCACCGGCAAAGCCACGCGGCCGCGCCAAGGCTAAAACGGCTGATGCGCCAGCAGAAGTTGCGAAAACCGAACCCGAGGCTGCTGAAGCACCCAAGGAAAAGGCTAAAGCTCCGCGTAAGAAAGCGGCTGCGAAGGATCAGGCGCAGGACGTAACCTCAACGACTGCGGAAAGCACGCCGGACGATGGTCCGCCACGCTCAGGCTGGTGGCAACGCACCTTCGGATAAGCGTTGCAGATTTTAAGATTAGAATGGCCCCGCCAGTGTTCAACTGGCGGGGTATTTTATTTCCGAACTTCTTCATTGCGCGTTCAGCTATATCCGGCCATTCATCGACCATGATCCATTCTACATTTCGCTTTATGCGGATGGTTTCCCTGCTGTTCCTAGTCACGTTGTTGACCGCACGCCCGGTTTTGGCGCAATCAATCTTGCGCGATGCCGAGACAGAGGCGTTTCTGGACGAGATTTCGGCACCATTGATTGAAGCTTCGGGGCTTGATCCGCGAAATGTCGACATCATTCTCATTAACGACAAATCGATTAACGCTTTTGTTGCGGGCGGACAGGCCGTCTATATCCACAGCGGCCTTATCGACACGGCAACCACCGCGAACGAGGTGCAAGGCGTTATCGCACACGAACTTGGCCATGTGGTCGGCGGCCATGTCGTGCGCTTTGATGAGGGCGCTTCGGCAGCCACCGGCATAAGCATCGCCAGCCTGATATTGGCGGCAGCAGCCATTGCTGCAGGTGCGGGCGAGGCCGGCATGGGCATATTGTCCGCTGGGCAACAGGCCGCAATGGGCAAGTTTCTGGCCTATAGTCGCGGGCAAGAAGGGACTGCCGATGCCTCTGGCGCAAAATATCTCTCTGCCGCAGGGATTACGGGCCGTGGCTCCATCAGCTTTTTTAAGAAGCTGCAGAATTTCGAGTTTCGCCTCGGTATACCGCAGGAAGATAGCTACGGGCGCACCCACCCCTTGTCCGGCGAACGTATTTCGGTGCTGGAGGACACATATTCCGCAGATCCCGCATGGAATGCGCCGCTTAATCCCAAATGGGAAAGCGACTTCAAACGGATAAAGGCAAAACTCACTGGCTATCTGGCTGAGCCCACCGCCACGCTGCGAGACTACCCAGAGACCGACAAAAGTATCCCTGCCCGATACGCACGCGCATATGCGTGGCACAAGTCAGCCTACCCGCAAAAAGCGTTGGATGAATCGTCCTCTCTGGTCGCACTAGCGCCAGAGGACCCATATTTTCTTGAGCTTCACGGACAAATATTACTTGAATCCGGTCGGCCAGCGGAAGCTATCGTGCCTTTGCGTAAAGCCGTTAGCCTTACCGGAAATCAGCCATTGATCGCGGCGATATTCGGCCACGCACTGATCGCCACCGAAGATAAAACCAAGCTTGATGAGGCTGCACAAGTTTTGAAAGCGGCCGTCACGAAGGACAATCAAAACCCGTTTGCCTGGTATCAATTGGGCGTTGTCTATGCTCAAAAAGGTGACACAGCCCGCGCGGCTTTAGCGAGTGCCGAAAGATATCTGATGGAAGGTGCGCCGCAGCTTGCCTTGCCCAACGCGCAAACGGCGATGGCGGGATTGCCTGAATATTCGCCGGACTGGATACGTGCGCAGGACATCAACATGGTGGCTGAGGCAAAATTGGCGCAATTGAAAAAGCGCCGACGCTAATTCGCTAGCCGCTATGCCGATATGACGCTAACCAGCCATATATGACAAGCCAACGCCAAAGTCCCTCACCCCTGTTGTTCGTCATTGCCGGGCTATTCGTTCTGTTCCTGATTGGCGGCTATATGTTATGGCGTGCGCCGCCAAAGGAGACGCCTGCTACCCCCCAAGCATCACAAGCCGCGTCCAACGCTGCTGATGACGCCGTTGCCGCCGCCGGCATGTCTGACGCCGACCGCAAGGCGACCGAGGCCGTAGTGCGCGCCTATATCCTTGAAAATCCCGAAATCATTCCCGAAGCCGTCGAAATTTTGCAAAAGCGCGAAATCGCCGAACGCCTTACCGCTGTAGGCAGCACGGTAACTCGCCCCTTCCCCGGAGCAGAGGCGGGGAATCCCAATGGTGACATAACTCTTGTCGAATTCACCGACTATAATTGCGGTTTTTGCCGTGCAAGCGTTGCCGACGTACAGCGATTGTTGAAAAACGACGGCAACATCCGCCTCATTTACCGCGAGCTGCCGATATTGAGCCAATCGAGCCGGGATGCCGCTTTATGGGCACTGGCCGCTGCAAAGCAAGGCAAACACAAAGCCTTCCACGATGCCTTATTTGCCGGTGGACGCACGAACGAAGCCACGATCATGGTCGCAGCGCGCAGCGCCGGACTTGATCTCGCCGCTGCCCAAAAATTTGCGGCTTCAGCCGAAGCGGCACAGGAAATTGAGCGTAACCTCGCGATGATGCAGCAACTCGGCTTCAACGGAACGCCCACATTCATCATCGGGGACCAAATCCTAGAAGGCGCGTTGGGCTATGATGCCCTCAAAGCGGCCGTTGAGAAGGCACGTAAAAAGGCCTGATTAGCCTTTTTTACCTTGTGCGATCACGTACCATTCGACCGAGCCTTTCCGGCTGGCAGGGGGCTTAGCGTGCCTTACGGTCGTAAAATTCTGCTTCAATATTGTCAGCATTTCTGGGTCGGTACCGCCTGCAAAAACCTTAGCCACGAAATCACCGCCCGGTTTCAACACTTTGACTGCAAAATCGACCGCAGCTTCAACTAGGCCCATAGTGCGCAGATGGTCGGTCTGCTTATGGCCCACGGTGTTTGCTGCCATGTCGGACAATATGAGGTCCGGTGCGTCGCCCAGTTCGACAATGAGCCGGTCCGGTGCGCTGTCGTCCATAAAGTCCATTTCCAGCAAGATGACGCCTTCCAACGGGTCAACTGGCAACAAATCAATTCCGACAATTGCCGCTTTGGGCTGTTGCCGACGCACGACCTGCGCCCATCCACCGGGGGCGACTCCCAAATCAACGATCGCCCTTTTGCCGCGCAATATCTGAAACTTCTCGTCGAGTTCGACCAGCTTATACGCTGCACGGCTGCGATAGCCCTCGCCATGCGCGCGCTTCACATAAGGATCGTTCAATTGTCGCTCGAGCCAACGGGTCGAACCCGCTGTACGGCGCTTTGCGGTTTTGACCTTTTGCTTGCCTGCAAGCGTTCGCCCTGAATTTTTACCACCAAAAAGATTGTCAGCCATTGTTCAATTCCGCCGGTTGCGTCGCTTGGCATCACTCGCCATCAACGCCCGCAATATGCCCTCGCGTATGCCGCGATCTGCCACGCCCAGCCGTTCGCCGGGCCAAATATCAAATATTGATTCCAGTATAGCACAACCGGCTACAACGAGGTCAGCGCGTTCATGGCCAATCGTCGGAAACTCGGCCCTGCCCTCTATGTTACGTCCGGCAAGCTCTTGGCTGATCGCGCGCATTTCTGCAGTCGACAAATGCAGCCCATCAACCACCTTGCGGTCATAGCTATTGAGCTTCAGATACACGCTTGCCAAGGTGGTGACGGTACCAGAAGTACCCAACAGCCGACGGTCGCCGCCATCCTGCGGTAACCGCGCCGCAAAATCAGCAAAGCTTGCCATTACCTTTTCCCGCATGGAGCGGTAAATGGCGCTCAGCTGCTCTGAACTATCGCCGTCACCCCGCTCGCTCTCCGTCAGTGATACGACGCCCCAAGGCACACTAACCCAATCCAAAATCTCCGGTATAACTCCGCTCGTTGATACCAATACGAGTTCCGTGGAACCGCCGCCAATGTCAAAAATCATTGCAGGGCCATCGCCGGGTTCGAGGAGTGCGTGGCATCCCATAACCGCCAGCCGCGCTTCTTCTTTCGGGCTGATTATATCGAGGTGAATCCCCGTTTCACGCTTCACCCGCTCAATGAACTGCGCACCGTTAACGGCTTGGCGACATGCTTCGGTCGCGACTGACCGCGCAAGTACGACATTACGCTTCTTCAGCTTTTCTGCGCAAACGGACAGCGCCTCGACGGCGCGATCCATCGCCTCGTCACTCATCCTTCCTGTCGTCGTCAGGCCCTCGCCCAAACGCACGACACGCGAAAAAGCATCCACCACCGTAAAATCATCGCCGCCCGCTCGTGCAATAAGTAACCTACAATTATTGGTGCCAAGGTCCAACGCGGCGTAAGCAGTCCGGTCAAACCATTGCCTACGCAAAACAGTATTGTCTGATCCATTATCCGCGGGTTTAGAAGTACTCGCCGGGCTAGGACGCGCTGCGTCTTCGACCGAAGCCTGCTGCATTTTTGCAGCCTTGGGTGCCGCATTTTTGCGACGGGGCGGCTTCTTACGTTTACGCCCGCGTCCCTTTTGCGGCGATGGCGCGACATTCTCGCCCATGGCCGTAACTCACTTCTTATTTTCTATCCGGGCAGATGTTCTGCCGGTACCTGTCACCCACACTAAGCGTGAGACGTTAAAAATTCAAGATTTTTGAACGTTGTCAGAAATGGCTCGATTCAGCGGGTTGACCCAACCATGGCGGCCGCATATACGCCCGGCCTCTGTTCCCCGGTCGTCTAACGGTAAGACTACGGACTCTGACTCCGTCTATTGAGGTTCGAATCCTTACCGGGGAACCAAGTTTAATTTTTTAATTACAATATGTTATTCGTTGGCGGTCCGCCCAGATGGTCAATCCTCCTGTTGCATTCTGTTTTCATTAAATACCCCTGATTTCCGTTGGTTTCACTCAACTCCTAGCATGTCCATGCAACATGGATGCAACATGGCATGTTGCATTGAAAAGTTTCGGCCTTGCCTCATGTTCTATTTATGTTCCATATGGTGTGAATGCGATTCTCATCGGAACATTTGATCTACAAAGCGCTTCTTGTTGTTTTCGAAGTGGTGCACGCCTGTTCGAGCGGTCCGGTGAAACTATCGCTCGGACTGCGATTTGCCCTGGCCTATCTTTGCACTACTACGCGCGCGAATGATCTCGATCTGTTTAAGCGGTTTTCCGCCTGCCTTGCCGATACGCTACCAGGGAAAACCACATACATAGCAAATTATATGCGGGCGCTGCGGGCGCGAGGGTTTCTCGATGCTCTGATGCAAGGTGCCGGCATTGCGCCGACATTGGACAATCACACGAAGCTAAGAAAAGATTTTGAAAAGCTGACAGGCCAGCCCGTTCCTAATCCGCCTTCACCCGATCGCGGGATGTAGCGGATCACTGTATGCAATGATAAACTTGTCCGATGTGCAATCACTACCGCAACAATCCAGAAGCAATCCCTTCTTGGCGCGAATACATCGGCGCTGCGCCGCGCGAGGAATGGTCTGAGATCAAGATCGATGTTTGGCCTAAATATCAGGCTATCATTGCGCGCACTGACCAGGGACAGATCATAACTGACAACATGGCGTGGGGCGTCCCGATGACGCTGCCGGGCAAGCGCGATGGCACAACTGTTACAAAGCGCGTCACGAACGTGCGCAACCTTTCAAGCCCGTTCTGGCGGTCAATGATTGCGAAGCCGACTCAACGCTGCCTAGTGCCCTTCTCGTCCTTTTCAGAGCTAAAGCCAAACGCTGGGCGCGAGGAAGTCTGGTTCGAGGTTACAGATACGCTCATCTCAGCTTTCGCTGGCGTTTGGCGACCGTCAACGGAAGGCAATGTTTTTGCTTTCCTGACATGTGAACCTAATCCGCTTGTCGCGCCAATCCATCCCAAAGCGATGCCAGTGATTTTGCACCCGGACGATTATCAACGCTGGCTAACTGGCGACGATGTCGCGGACTTAGCGACGCCGTTTCCCAGCCAACTTATGAGGATCATAACTTAGGCGTCGAGTGAGGAACACATAGCCTCAGTCCCAAGCGTTCAGATGGGGCCTACACTTCTAATAGGCGCAGGACGCCACCATCATAATGTACGTCTCGTTCTGGGCCGGGAGCCGACTGTCCGCTGAAGAGACGTGACCCCCAACTATCATCCAGTTTTGATTAGAGCCTCGGCGTTGTTTGAGCCTGTATGGACTTGTAACGGTTTTGCGCCGGTCACTTGAGAGTTAAACACTCATACAAGGAGACCGAAGAGATGATGAAGCATACAGAAGATTTCAAGCAAGAGGCCGTCCGGA
>Ga0105050_10003343_pt1 | contig 22273 bp, 6 predicted proteins | sample FRY01_FD_78088 | JGI IMG/M metagenome (GOLD analysis project Ga0105050, IMG submission 78088) | Freshwater microbial communities from Lake Fryxell liftoff mats and glacier meltwater in Antarctica - FRY-01 | ecosystem: Environmental > Aquatic > Freshwater > Ice > Glacier meltwater ...
ATATACCAAACACTGTTATATGTGTCTTTAGTCCATGAATCCAATGTAGTTGGAGCATTGTTAATATTTTTAGTTTCTCCAAATAGAACATCTCTATAGCCTGACAGTGTGCTATCATCCTCAACAGATCCAGCATATCCTAAAAATGAGAACACTGCTGTTGATCCATCACCAGTATAATATGTGTTATCAGGACCACGCAATATTTTTCCATTGTGTTCTAACAGGGTAAAACTGGAATACGGGCCAATTGCACCAGCTGGGTAAGTCAATGGATATACCACTGTTGACCCATCATATGTGATTTGTTCAGATCTAATTTCTGTAACTGCTTTGGTTCCAGGTGTTTGGTTGTATGAAGATACTTGAATTCTTGAGTCTGCAGGCGGAGGAGTATTAAAAGTAAGGTTAATAGTTCTGCTTTCAATAGTTTCAGTAAATGCTGTTGTGGGTACTCCATTAATTGTAACAAATATCTGAGACAACGAGCTATCAAATTGATATGTTTCTCGTGCATCAGTGTTAAAATAAACTGTTGACCCATCACCTATTAATACGTTCGAAATCATATAGTTTGTACCAGAAATCTTAAATGTCTTAATAGATATAACAGAGTTAATTAGTGGGGTATTTGTAAACGTTATTGTCTGGTCAGCAACATTAACTGTGTAATTGGTTGTGTTATCATCAGTTAATCGTTGAGTTTCTCCATCTATAGAAACTATAATCGATGCCAATGTTCCTATAGTTGTTCCCACCTGGCTTGTACTTTTTCTTAAGCTGTACGTAGCAGTTGCTCCATCTGCTTTATAATTTCTAATTGTAATATATGGCACACCTGATACTGGCGTTTGGTACACTTTAATATCTACAGTATCAAAAATACTGCCTGGTAGATTTTCTTCTGGAGAATAACTAGTATCAGGCGTTAAGAAAGTATCCCCCTCTAAAATAATATCACTAGAAGCAATACCCAATGCTGATTTAAATAATCCTCCACTGATCAAACTGTCTAGTGTTTTTTCATCAGTTGGTATAGAAACTCCGTCAGACTCAAAAGGAATTAATTCAATTAATGTATCTGCCGGGGCGGGATTATTAGCATCACCTACAATAATAAATGCAGTAGTCGATCCGTCTCCACGAATTACCTGAGATATTTGTCTTGTTCTATTAACATTAGCAGTTGCTAGTGGTTTTGATGCCAACGATCCGCTTATATCTGTAAAGTATACTGTGTATACATCCAACGATGTAGGGGCAAAGTCAAAAATAAAGTTAGTAGTTGATCCATCACCATAAAACACTTTAACTCTGCTTAATCCGTACCCATCCCAGGGTAAATCATACCAAGGAGAAGCGTCCCAACCTTGACTGTTATTAAATGCCAATCCAGTAACTGTTACTCCGCCATAGTCTACTCCGGTCATCACATGTGACAACTCATTGCCAGGCATGCCTACTGTTGGAGTATATAATCCTAGAGTTCTCTCAGCGGCTGTGATGTATGGTTCGTCTCCTCTTAATCTTATTAGATTAGTCAATCCTTCATCAAAGTTAGTAGTACTAACATAACTGCTGATTACTTTATAGAATGTGTCGTTGTATCTTATCAAATCATTATAAGCATAAGCAGTTTTAGCTGTCCAAATTAACACTGTAGCAGTGGATTGAACTCTGTCAAATTTAATAGTGGTGTTGATGTCTCGCACAAGATCATTTTTAAGAAGAGCATAGGCTCTAGCAGTATCTAATGGCGTTACACCGTTATCTCCCCCGCCTGTAAGTACCACTCTTGGTGTTGCTGTGTAATTAGAACCGGTGGTTAATAAGCTAATTCTTACTACTGATCCTTCTCTAATAACTGCTCGAGCAGTCGCTTGGTCAACATCTGTTGTGGTGTACACATCATAATTTGAAGGTCTATCCACTTTGGCTGTATTTTTTCCTGTAGTTGGCATATAAAAAGTGATGCTTGGAAATTCTGAAAACTTAAAAACCTCACTAGTATTTGATCCCCCGGCTTGACTATCTGCCACATTACTATCAACTTCAGCGGTGTATAATGGATAGAAATATCCATATGACCCACTAGTGCTACCTTGTGTGCTGTATCCAAGCACTGTGAATGGCCCTACACTCTTTGTTGTGCCACCTACGAGAGTGACTGTGGGAGCAGTTGTATACCCACTACCTCCATACACTACATCGATACTGTTTACATATTTTTTGTGATGGTCTCTCCAAAAACGATGGGGATATGTGCTTAAAATATTTGCATCTGTATCTAAATCGACATTTCTAATCTGTGTTCTATCATACACAGCAGGTAAATCAAAATCGGTATAGATCCCATCTTCTGTGTCTGTACTAGTGTATCCTAAACGATATTCTCGAACTTTTGTATGGAAAGGTTTTACTTCATTGATGTATTCTTCCACATAGTTTTCAGTGTTAGCTCTATAGCTCTTTCTTTGGTCTAACTCTCTTAATTGATTAGACACACTTATAAATGATGTTTTTGACAACCAGTCTGTATATGTTAATTGTTCTAACACTTTTCTAATACCTATAAAGAAAATATTATTGTACTCTATTGCCAACTCATTAATGAACAGATCATCTCTCAATGCCTTCATTATGTTTCTTAATTCTAAATGAGGTTCTCGGTCAAAGAAATTGTTATCGAAAGAATCTGTTCCGGCATATCCGATGTTTCCTAAACCATAATTGTACAATGATGATTTCAATTTGATCGCACCGTTTTGTGAAGCAACGTTCTCAAAACCATTTGATATTTTTTCAAAGATTTTCCAACCGCCGGTATCTGATATTAACACTTTAACATATTCGTTCAAATTAACTGGTGTTAACTCTAATTGATATTGATATTGAATTTGTTTGGCAATTATTCTATTACTGTTAAAAGAAGCATCATACCAATCTGTTGTCTCATAGTAGGCGTTGGTTTTATAAGTTTGCACTCTAATTCTAGACCACTCAACACCGTTCCACTGATATATTGCCCAGAAGTTATTACTAACTTGCTCGTCGCTATGGACCAACACATTACGAGTGCCACTGATATCTCGTGTGTTAATATAGGTTAAATCAGCGTAGGTATCAACTGCTTCATCCCATTCGCCAGATACAAAGGTTGGCTCTAGCTCTGAAGCATTTAGATTGTCATATCTAATACTACTTGCCAATTGATATTTTATTAATACAGAGTTAGAATAATCAATAATCTCTTTTAGAGCATCGAATCTATTTGTGTACCAGCTCTGTCTTGGTCTGATGCTAGTTCCATATCTTTGTGATATAGGCACTGTGATATCAGGTACTTCGTTTCCTGCTATATCTGTTCCTGTTAAACTATCCCACCATTTGCTTTCAATTTGAACATTCGGTCTATCATCTTTATCACCCTCTCTGAGCAGTTTCCATACATAATGTACGTTGCCGTCTTTAATGTTGTCTCGATATGTAACATTCAAAACAGTATTGCCGTTGTTTAAATCATCTTTAATATTGAATGTAATCAGTTTGTTTACATCAGTTACTGTGAAATAACGTATGCCTGATACAATGGGGTTTGTAATAATATTAGAAATAAATGCTGTGGTGTTTTTTCTAGTTACCACACTCTTACCTGTATCGGGTAGGAATACAGAATTTTTTACCCAATAATAATAGTAATTTACAAATGAATCTAATCGTGAGTTATATTTCTGTCTTACAGAATATACAGTATTGTCAAAATATTTCGGTGCACCTGAAATTCTTCTTGTTAATCCTTGTGTGGTATCAGCATTGCTGAACCATTGAGAAGGCGTTAGAGTTGATTCACTCCATTCATACACATCAATAGTACTGCCCGGAAACAGTCTTCCCCAATTTTTAATTTTGTACTCTTGGTCGCTTTGTTCATACCATAACCATCTAGCAGAAGACAGATCCCACCATACTTCTCCAATGTGTTCTTCTCCCCAAGATTGTCCTGATTGTGTTGTGACTGCAGAAGTTCCCACATCATACGCCGCTGGATCCCATTCTGTTTTGTAATTAATTTCTCTATCAGCAATACCTAGTATTCTGCCCTTGATTGGATCAAAATAGTCTAGATATCCTATAATTTTTTGTTCTGCTCTATTAAAAATAAATGCAGATTCAATGAGTCTGTTATCTATTAATGGTGTTTCTTGTGCTACTACTTTCCAAGAGTATGATCCAGCAGTTTTTAAATCATACACACCAACCATACCGTCATTCTCTCTTGTAGAAATATCAGATGTTTTTGTGTCGTCACCTGGCGATCCCACAAACACTGTATCATTAACAACAAATATCCCTTTACCAAAATTGTCATTAGCTGAGGTATGGGTTGAAACCAATCTTCCGTCTAATAAGAAGTCGTCATTATATTTGGTTGCTGTAAACACACCGCCCGAGCCAGTATTCAAATCTACAATGTGCGTATCATTTAGATCAAACGAAGTTAATCCGGTATCAAATGATATGTTTCTACTATTGGCATATGATTGTGCGCCAATCACTATCCTTGTTGCACCTTTATTGATATGCACAGTGGATCCAAACTGCATATTAACATCAGTATCTGGTGCTAGTATTGTTTGGTTCAGCGTGTATAATTGAGTAGAATCTTCGTTTGTGTCCCATTTATAAATGTAAATTGCGCCTGCATCATCTTGGAATCCTGTGTCTACTCCCGGAGCACCAATCACTAGTATTCTACCATCGTTGCTCATTGAGATAGTTTTACCAAAACTAGTATTCAGTGTGCTGTCTTCAGATGCAATACCTTTTAGTGTTTGTACATGAGTAAAGCTAGGTATAGTGCTACTATCGCTACCGACTGTATCACTTCTTACAAAAATTTCTACTTTTCCAGCATCACCAGGACTTAGTGAAGATATTGCAACAATGTCGCCGTTGTCATTAATGGACATTTTATGACCAAATCGTTTGCCTTCTCCTGGTTCATAACTAGATATTGTGCTAATTTGTGTCCATGCGGCATATGTACTGTCACCTACTGGATTATAATTGTATATGTAGACAATTCCTGTATCGTTGTTATATCCGGGAGCAGATACCAGTAGATATTTTTGAGGAGTTTCTAAAGTACTTTTAATCGTTGGTTCTGCTAACACGTGAGACCATCCATAATTTAAATCTTCTGTAATGTCTACCTCAGGTGCTGTGATTGTAATGAATGGTTCGTATGCCCTAACAGATGTACTCCAAAGATACAAATGAATTATTCCAGAATTATTAACTCTAGTGCTACCATCAGAAGCTACGTGAGCATAAGGTGCTCCGGCAATTACAAAATTTTCATCAGTGCTGATTGATAAACTTTCTCCCAATCGTCCGGTACCTGGAGTACTATCATTCATTGTGAATGATTTTATTAGATTATATGCAGTTCCTATTTCTGTCCTCATAAAGAAATATATTACCCCTTGTGAACTAGCAGAAACACCCGAAGATGCATCTGCTCTGTTTCCAGGGGCAGATACTATTAAAAATCTTCCGTCTTCAGTAGAAACGGCTTGGTGCCCAAACTCTTGATTATAATCAAAATCCGGACTGCCTAATCTTATAAGATTGTAAGGATCTGTTTTTTCGTAAATTTTCCATAACGATCCCGGATTATCAACAAAAATTTTATCTCCAGGAATATTAGTAACTTCATTTGCAACTTTATATTGGTCGTATGTTAAAATAGAAGTTGTTTTGTTTAATGCTGACATTCTTACACTAACGAAAGTATAAAGATTTCCGTATGTAATTACTGTGGACTCGTCTGCCAATAAATTTGAATTAACAGGAGGAAGTCCTGTCCCGTTAACCACAATAGAAGTTGTAGTTGGTATACTGTCAACCCGATATACTCTGTTTAAATCTGTGTATTGACTGTTAACTATTGCAATGTACTGTCCTACAATTAATTCATGAATATTATTAAATGTAAACACTACTTGAGTTCCGTCATTGATTGGTTCATAAGATGTTAGTGTTACACCTTTGTACGTAATTCGTTGAACGTCCCAATCTGTGTTAGATTTTTTTGCTATCCAAATTAAATCACTGTTATTAATCTGTGTTACATCAAGATTTACTATATCCTGTATGTTTAATGCTGTGTGTTGTACATCAAACAGTCTAGCATACCCCGCAGTCTTGTAAATTTGGACAACATCTCGATCATAGCCCGGTTGTGTATAGTCATATTTTTTAAATGTTGATTCGGCTGTGTACTCTAAAGGTTTTGAAAATAAATTATCTCGATACACTATTGAGGATCGACTGTATTCTTTTTTTGAGTTTCCATCATTTAGTATCTCAATACTGTTATTGTTGTTTGTAAATTCTTCGTCTGACATTATTATTTGTATAGTTTTAGAGCTATCTACATTACCAAACTCTCCCACTTTAATCATCCACTCTGAGTAGGTGTTTAGATTGATATTTTCTCCATAGAATTTGGCTTTGACTAATTTTTGAATAGCATTGAGAGTGCCTTTTTCTCTGATAAACCCTTGATAGAATTTGTATTGTGAAATATCATTTTGAAATAAATTATCTAGATACGATCTAGACTGATATCCAATTAGATGTTGTGCTAATTGTTGCTGTGTTGCATCAAAGTTGTTGGTCTCTAATGAATAAAAATCATTGAATTGAGAAATTTTATAGTCAAAATTTGGGATCAAACGAGCCGCAGGCTTATTAGATTTTTTAGTCCATTTTTCAATATCAAATACAGGGCCCGAATTGTGATTCATTTTAGCAACATAAAAATAATTGCCATACTCTACTGTATTTCCGATATTATAATCAGTATTAGCAGTCCATCTATTCACTTTAGCTTCATCAAAAACAAATCCTGGAGAATAATAATCCCCGTTCCAATCACCTGTTTTCCATCCAACTAGTTTTAATCTCTGTCTGCGGAATCCAGTTGTTAATTGATAGATTATGTCGGAGAATACAGTGACATTATCAAAAATAATCAAGTGTTCTTTCTGTATAGCATTCATTGATACATTGTAAATGCCAGCGTTAGTATTTTTAACATTAAGAGCAAATTTGTTTCCAATTCGTTTTGTTGAAATATATGTTGATTCTATCGGTTTTCCGTTTGCATCTAATATAGAATATTGTCCAAGTAAATTTTGAAACCTACTGATAATAGAATCTGTTGTTTCTAATACAAACCCACTAGACCCCGGGGATAATGTAATTGCCGACCCGGGAGCCCAGCCTTGACGAGTCCAATATAAAAACTCTTTAGCAGACATCTCCCAATTTTGAACTTCTTGTAATTCGTTGCTGAATTTATCAAATGTAAATCCTCGATCTTCTAAATATTTTCCATATCCAATTAAAAAGTCTATAACACTTTGTACAGTTTTAAATACAGTACCGTAGGTTACTATAGTTTCTTTTGATGACCAATCTTTATAGATCACTGCTTTAGAATTACCTGCTTCAATGCTGTATGCATTATTGTTTTTTACAGGAGAAAACACACGGAAGTATGGTCTATAGGTATTGTATCCAACTACTTTGTATCCACCTTCGAGTGTACTATTATCATTGGTTGTGGCACTGTTGAGTTCAACTAATACCCCCGAATATTCAAACGTCTCTATTGGGTTGCTAGATCTAAATAGGAGTTTGTAATTTTCTTCTGGAATAAATTGAGACCCTACTGTGGATCCGGGACTAACGCTGTCTGTTAACACTTTTATATTGTCTTTGTCTGTAAATCCTCCCAATTTGTATGATAATTGGACATTTAAATTTTTTAATTTATCATAGAAATACACAGCCGGATCTAAACCATTTTTAATTAGATAGTTGACAATGAATGGTTGATATCCTGCAGTTCTGTTGTATCCTGAAGTAAGATTAGAAGTTTCTAAATAGAATGTTGCAGATGCTAACGTAGGTGCTAGACCTGTATCAATATTGATAAGATTGCCTGCTAGGTTTTTTCCTAATCTGCTGTTGTCTACAAAATATCCAAAAAATTTGGCAGGTTTAGTTAATGCTAACAGCTTCATTATTGCAAAAGGATAATGACTACTTCTTCTCCATGCAGTTTCAGCTGACGCATAATCTCCAAACTTCCATTTGTTTTGAAGTCCTAAGTTTTCGTATTGTTTTATTATACCAACATCTATCGGTGATCTAAGATTGCCGCTGTCATCCACCGGAAGATAATTTAATAACCCGGTTCTTTTATATTTTAAAATTGTTGTTTTTAAATTAGCATCATATCCCACTGAAAGATCATTCCATAATAACTCATTACCTGATGTGTATGGTCCTGGACCATATGTGGTTTCCCAGTGATTTGGTTTTTCTGAATATCCTAGCATCTCCCATGGGTTAGTGTGTGGTTTGTCTGTGTCATAGAGATATTTGTAGATACCTCTCCAATATCCTAATAATTTTTCATTTGATATAATGCTGTAATTACTGCTGTAATTAAATGTAAATTGATCACTGCTATCATAGTCAAAATTTTCTTGATAGTTTACACCATTAGCTCCTGCCCAACTATAAAAATCCAAACTTAATATATCATTAATTTCTTTTCTTGTATATTCTGTCTTTCTAAATGCTCCTGGCATTACATCATCAATAGATAATAATGTAGGATCATATTGTGTTTTACAGTTGTTGTAAATTCGTTTTTCTAATTCTAATAATAAGTCATCTCTATAATCTCCAAATGCAATAGTTTGACTGCCGTCGTGTCCCACAATAACATTAGTAGTAATTCTATATGTGTTGTCGATTATTATTTCTGGTTTAAACTTTGGATACAATCCTAATTTTGTAGGAGTTTGTGGAACAAAACTACCTTCGGTTTCGGCATAATCTTTAATTGTAATAATGTCTCCTTCAACAAGTAGAGCAATAATAGTAACTCCGTCAAATGTTATGCTGAACGTATAATCATACCCCAATGTTAACTGAACACCATTAAGATAAACGTAGACTGCTCTATTACTCAATTCTGTTACGCTGAAGTTTGATTCGATCGCATATTCTACTTCTTCTTCTGCCTGCACTGTGTACGTTCTTGTTCGAACTGTTTCTCCAAATCCAACCATGTCGTCATAATAGAAAGGAAAACTCTTATCTTTATTAATATTCATTAATTTAAGAATTTCGTCCACTCTGTTTGGAACAGTGCCTTCTTGTGTTGTCCCTCCAGATTGAAGTAAAAATGTTTCTTTAAATCTTTGATATTCGTTTGAAGAATGTTCTAGAGCTTTAATTGCATTAGCATTAGTGTCTATCAACAAGAACATAGCTTGAGGCAATGTCGATCCGTGTTGAATTATTGTTCCACCTTTAGTTTTTATATCTCCTAAATCTCGTAGATTACTACTACCTGGGGTTTTTCCTAATATTTTGTTGTTCTTCTCATTAATATTAACTATATGATTTAAAATTTGTCCATATGTAAAATCGCCCAATTGACTATTAAAAGGATTAACTTCTAAATTTTCGGGTACTTCATACCATCCTATATCTGCTACTTTGATTGCAGAACTGTAAGCAGTTATTTTGAGTATATCTCCAACTGTTAAATCACTATTAAATCGAACATATTTGTGTGCAATACCGTCTACTAGTGTGTAATCTTCGACCAAGTTTTGGACTTTATTATTAACTTCTAGCACAACAGACAAATCAGTTAATGACTTACTGTCCTTAAACACATCGATAGGAAATAATCTTGTCTCTTTATCCGTTACCGTGAACGTTTTTATCGACCGTTGTTGACTTTCTTCAGTACGTTCAGTCCAGGCAAATTTACTAGTATGCCTATCTCTTTGTAAAACTTGATGATAGTGCCCGGTGTTAAAATTCTTTTTTGTTATTTGTCCATTTTTTTGATATTCGAAATAATCAGTAGCATAGTCAGATGTAAAAACAATATCTCCTATATTTTTAATAGTGTTATATTTAATTTGTAAACCTAACACAGGATCAATCGGTGCTAAATCACTAGTTTTATATTTAAATAGGTTAGCTCCTCCGAATGTAGAATTTGTATAAACCGATGTATCATCAAATGCTGTGTGATTTGAATCGAACAGTCTAAACAAAGGTGATTGGTTCACTGCTGTTTTACTCTGTCCTAATACCCAACTGTTTTGAGATTGTTTGTAGTACCAAGTTTTACCTTGATATGTAGCACCCATTTCTACAGAAACAGAGTCACCCTCTGCGGGTGTGCCATCGAAGTCTTGAGTTAACTTTAATGAGGTAACTTCTGCGCCAGCCACATTAACAAAATTTACAAGATACACCTTGTTATTGATCAGCGGGTCTGTGTCGGATATTATTAATAGCCTCATACCATCTTTCAATGGCACACCATCCACAATGTATCCAGTTTGATTGACTATTCTCGAAAAAACATCTGTGGTAACAGTATCTACTAGTGTAACAGGTTTTTTGGCCGTAATACCATGATTGTATAAACTCAATCCAGCATCAAATTCTATAATTGGTCTTTTGGCTCTATCTGTTTCTAATAGGTTAGGAGTATATCCAAGTTCTTCCGCTGTGGTTTCTATAGTTGCTCTGTGGACCCATCTGTTGTAAGCACTCCAAGCATTTCCATCGATACTATCCCTTTTGATTGTGATATAATCTTTTTCAACTGGTCTATAGAAACTAACTGAATATGGTCTGTCTGCATATGGTACAGCATCATAGGGTTCTGTAACCTGTTCAGCATATGATCCAGATACAACTAAATTAGCCGTGTCTGTTAGTGTGATACTAGTACCTACCCCTTCTACATAAAATTCTTTATTAGCGTACTGTGTATTGACAACATTGCTATCAAATCGTACTTTCATTCCATTTGATAATTTTGTACCTGATGACAGTGTATAATTGTTAGTTCCTACTATTTCGTTTACAGTGTTGATATTGTTTGTGTCAGTAATTGTTCTAATAGTAAATGTACCTTGCATCGCGGCGTGTGAACTACACTGATAATACAGTACATGTGGTGCATTTGTAGGTACTGTGAATGTTAGTACATCTTGTTCAACACCATTGCCCGATACACCTGTGGAATATAAAATTGAAGTACTGTCGTCTGAGGCTATTCCAGTTGTAAATGGTTCTGTCATTATTGTAAAAGGATGACCTAGTGTATCAATAATAAATTTATATGTGTTGCCCCTGTATAAAGTTATTTTTGGATTGTCAATACTAGGATATGTGCTAAAATTATAAGCACGTTGAGCAGAATGAGAAACAGCAATTTCAGAAACCACATTTGGTCCACTGTTAGTAATTAGAATAGGGTTTAATCCTTCTGATATCCAATAATACTCTCGATAGTTAACTAATTTGTCAAAATCAATTCCAGGAGTCCAAGCGTAAACTTTCTCTTTGTTAAGTCTATCGTGATTGTCAACATTTCCTCCAAGGAATTTAATCTGATTGATGTAATCATCGTACGTTGCAGTAAATTGTATTTGGTCTTCTGGATTTATCGAAGATGTATCTTTTTTTGTATAGGTTACTGTGGGCTCTAACTGATAATCGTTTCTGTTTTTTGAATTGGACGTAAGATAATAATCTGTTGATACAGCGGAGTGGGCATCTTTTCTCCCCACGTACCCATCTAATCGTTCCAGTTTACCTGGCTGGATTAATTGATCCAGTGTGCTACTTAGAAATCGTTCATTAGTATCTGTTCTATAGAATGCCGGTAGATGAGCAATGGATCTTTTATAAGTTATTCCATTTTGTACTACAACTACTTCGTTGTTTTGACTGTCTATAGGTATATCTGACATGATTAGTATCCTGTTCCACTACTACCCGTGCTGGCTCTAGAACCAGAGTTAGAAGCAGTAACAGACGACACAGCGGATGTTGATCTAATGTTAGTTGTTACTCCGGTAGTATTAGATATTACTATACCGCTGGCTAACAATTGATTTGCCCCGAGTGCGTCAATAATAGCCACATCGTCTACCGTTGCACCACTAACAAATATTTCATCAGGAGCACTGCTGATTTGAAATAGAGACCCAAACACCTGTCCAGATTGATTAGGCACTATCACTACTGTGAGTAGGTTTGGTGCTAATTGGTTGTGTATGTAAGTGGCTAATTCCGTAAAGTAAAAAGTATCGCCAAAGTCAAAATTATTTAGAGCAAAGAATTCGTTAATTGCTCGAATCGTTCTAGTTTTAATTATTGAATCTGTTGCATTAGTTGAGCTATTTTTTACAACTTTAAATGTTGCTTGGAATTGTTCATCTGCTTGATTTCCAAATAAAATTTTATATTTTACCGGATGGAATATTATTTGATCCGATACTGCTTTGATAGACATTAATGAACTGGCATAACTGATACGCATTTGATCCGATGTCGAAGGCAGTGGTTTGGCTTCTATTGATCTGTCACTTAACCAAATTCTAAATCGCTGATCATATGATCTTTCTAAAAGATAGATGTCCATTATATTGGTTTGGGCAGGATCGATTCTTGTACTTTCTGTTGCAGTATGTTTATATAAAAACTCAATAGCACTTCTACCCCGACTAGCAGTATAATCTGTAGTTGTTATTAATGTGATTGTGGATGCATTATATTTTTTAATAACATTTTCATTGTTATCATAGAAGTAAAATAATTGACCGGTAAGATAGTCACTAGGTAATGTTATATCTATTTCGTTCTGCGTCACAATAAAGTTGCTGGCCGCATAGGGTCTGTATCTCTCAATGCTGTTGTATCCGATGTATTTTTCAAAGAATACAGATTTAGTAGCAACGTTAGAATCGGGCTCGACAAAAATATCAAAAATTTCAGGATTGTCTACCACACCGTCATCATCCTTGTCAAAGAATCCTACTTTAACTTTTCTATTGTCTTGATATCCGTCAATCTCTTGCACAGTATCCACAATCTGCCAATCAATAGGATATGCTAGACCTAATCCTGTACTAGGCACAGTGTTGCTTTTTAATAATCGCACAGTGTCTTTAACCACTGTGCCTGAAATATAGTCATAAGTTCTGTCCGCTTTATTGAAATAGAATTTGTTATCTCCTGCACTTTCAAAAATATAATCCAATGCTCTGTATGTCACTGTGTACACACTACCATCACTAGTGAATTTAAACCACCAGCCGGCGTCTAGATTAGCCTGTGTAGTATCTCCTGTATTTGCTAGAGAAAATACAGATGTATCATTTAAATCTGCGGCAGTAATTACTGTCCATATCGAATTCTCTTCATCATATCTTAGAGCAAATTCTTCATATGCTTCAATTCTGCTAACGATATCTGTTTTTAGTGTTGTACTAAACATTGTTTTGAGTGGGGGGAACACGGCAGTTAATACAGCATCATTTGGAATTATATCATTTAATGTCACTGGTCCTAATCCGTTTTCGAGATTACCTAAACCTTGGTTTGCTCCATCTAATACTACTGCACTAATTTTTGACCAGATTCGATCTTGTGCTCCTGTGGTTCCTGCTGTGACTAATTTGCCATTTAAGAACTGTCTCGAGTCAGGTGATGTGAATTTAACAAGAGATCCTACCTTAGCATATTTTAAATTATTAACCGCATAGTCTCCTAGTGTTAATGGTCCCAAGCTATTAACATATCCTGTATTAGTGTTTGTTCCAGTTGTGGTACTAACCCAAGATGCATTCAATGGTTCTAGATTTTTGGTTCCGTATTTTAGGTAGAAGAACTGTCTTGAATATGCTTCTATCAGTTTCTTTTCTACCATAGTATTAATTGTATCTGTTATTTGATTTCTATTTGCAAATGTAAAAGTAAATTGAGGTATAGTTTCTTCCCTGTATAAAATCCCATCATCTGCAAATACTGATACATTACTGTATGCACCAGTTGGATCAATGATTTCCTTTGCTCTAGATATTCCACTAGCTGATCTGTTTACTGCTCTAACTTTTATAATTTCCTGAGAAACAGATAACGGCATCACATTGTAATCTTCTGCTGTAATCATTCTGTTTTGTGAATAATATACCTGAGGTGCTTTAGTTTTAATACTGTTATTAGATTCAGTTTCTGTTGAGTTATAAACTGATTGTTGTAATGAAGCATTAATTGTTAATATCTGTCGAGCGTTGTTGGCATCAATATATGTCATAGAGAATTGTACACTTTGCATATCAGCCGGCTGGATAGAGAATTTTGCATTATCACTAGTTCTGTAATATACTCTGAATGACCCTGAAGGAATGTTTGCAAAGTTGCCATCTCCAAACACAAGATCCACAGCATCACCGTTTCTTGTGATTACATTATAGATGTCTCTAACATCTGCAGATAGAGAATTATAAATCGTATTGTTGCCTGCAAGAGACGGTACTTTGCTCCATAGTTTTTCTAATTGTCCAAAATCATCTAATTTGTATAACCAAATATCATCATTGTTAATGTTAGCAATATTGATATTTTTAGAAAGGTTTGTGGTAGGTTGAGTTATGTCAAAATCGTAATTGCCTATATTACCTTGTTTGAACAATAAGAAAAAGCCGGTGTTGGGACTAGTATCTCCTGAGTTATCGTTTCGATAAAGGTAAGACATTGCTCCGCCCGGAACAGGAGAAACTTCGTAGATTGATTCTGAGTTTGATATCGATGCTGGCACAATTTCAAATTCTCTGGATATACCGCTAACTGTTTTTGAATATTGATAAACTGGCACACCGATGTTGGCTGTATTAATTGTATAGACCGATGTGTTTATGCCTCCTATTGAGTCCGATGTTAATGGTCTGCTAAACTTCTGTCCTTCAACGTTGGCCGCATTTAATATGTTAATGAATTGTTCTCTGTAGTTACTGTTGGTTCCATCATTCCAAATAACAGTGGTGTTTGCTAGGTTTGTTCCAGTACTATCTAAAACTGTTTGTGTAGTGGATACCGAAGAAAATTTTAATAATCCTGTAGCAGGTTTATTTCTTTTGACATTATAGTTAATCAGCCTTGCCAATCTTAAAATTGAATCTCTTCTCTCAGCAGTTTCTAAGAAATTTTCTCGAGCATTTAAATCCACTCTAAAAGAGAGTGATTGTGCCACATAGGCAATAAGATCAATCAGCGCCACATATTCTGAAGATTCTACAAAATCATTGAAATCATCTGGATAGTTCTCGCGAAGATATCCTACCATGGTTCTTCTAAGTGTTTCAAAATCGTAGGATTTGAAATCCGCCTGCTGAAAAGCAGTGTAGATTTTACGCCAATCTTCGGCGACTAATAATCGGTTTTGTCTATCTGTAGTGGCCATCGTTTGTTAATACTCGTTGTGTAAGGGTATTTATTGGCATTATTATATACGCAGTTTAATACAAACGTTTGGCAGAGTTCTCATCAAAACTTAAAAGCAGTTTTTCAGTGATATTGTACGGAACATAGGTAATTGTGGCCTGTACAGATATGCCTTGCTCTGATTCAGAGACTAAAATCTCTTGAGTGCTGACACGAGGATCTGCATTAAGGTTGTTTGCAACATCTGCCGCTATCAGTTCTTTAAGAGCATCAGTTAATGGTTCAAATAATGCATCGTATATAATGGTACCAAACTCTGGATTTTCCACTCTCTCACCTTTTCGTATACTGAATCTATTCATCAAATCTTGTTTGATCAATTCAAAGTCATAAAGTTTGTAGTTGGAATTGGTAGCTCTAGAACTGAATCCTTTAAAAACCTGTGATTGTGTAAATGAAACTTTATCTGTTGCCATATTTTAAAATCCGAACATCTTTCCTATGCTTCTACCCACACTAGCAATGGTTGATCCAATATTACTGACCAAACTAGTAACTTGAGTTATTGACGTTATCTGACTTCCTACAACATTTTTATAAGTGTCAGTAACACTATTTACAATATTTCCTGCCCCAGGAATGTTGGTGATATTGCCCACGTTTATTCCTTTAGTTAAACTGCTTAAATTTGTTAAGTTGCCTAGACCACCTGTAATATTCCCTAAATCAATGTTACCTGTGATACCTGTAATGTTAGTGATTCCATCTGTTAAGTTGCCTGTTAACCTACCAATGTTTATGTTGCCTGTGATACCTGTTACAGTGTTAGGAAGATTTGCGTTGAGTATGTTGCCTGCTGAAGCAACAAAATTATCAACCGACGTTAGATCATTGATTGCTCCGGTCACTGTGCCTGAAATTGTTTGATTTAAATTGCCAGCTGTGAATAGTGTTCCTCCTTGATTTACAAATATTTGATTTTGCAGTAGATTCTTTACATCACCTATTATTGATCCTATGGTTTGATTTACTACAGAACTAATTGCATCGGTACCAATAGTAGGATTGCCAATATTGGGAATATTAAAATCTTTATTATAACTTTCTGTAAACTTTTTAGAGATTGATTGCAATTTGATAATATCACTTGTTCCGGAGCCATACCCTAATTCCTTTAGATGTACTCCTAAATCTGCTTGTAACTGAGCGGCTTGTACAAATAGATTGTCACTGATCCGATTTGATTGGGCCACAAATTCTGCTGTGCCTGGCACAGTGCTCAATGCACTAGGTTTGCCACCAGCAAAAGATACAATTTTATCTCTATGGAGTTTGAAAGGTTCATGTGTGGGTACACGCATACCATCCATTGAGAGATTACCGGCACTATTCACTTTGAGTGGTGAACTATTATATTTGTTTTTAGTATCGACATCCGGAATGGGAACAATTAATGTTCCTGTGCCCGATAGATCATAAAATTTAGTTCTCTGATAGGTTGCAAGCAAATCAGCTGATGTTGGTCTGCTATTAAAGTGTATTTCGGTTCCTGTTAAATCATGTTTACCTCCGGACATATGTAATTGGCTTTTTTCAGCATAAGAAATTATTGCCCCATCTGGTGCTTTGCTTGTGATACTACCTTTTAAAGATTGAGTGTTAATATCATAATCAGCATAGGTCATAATTTGTTGTCCACCATCGATCACTATTTTTTGTCCAGCGGCTAATTTAATCTGCTCTTTAGCATACATATTAATATTAGCGTCACTGTGAAAATCCATATTGCCTTTCGAACGAACTGCTACTGACTGCTCTGAATAGATATCTATAGATCCGTCAGCTGAGAATTGCATCCAAGCATTGCCCGAACCATTTGCTATATAAACAACACCTGCTGTATCATTTAATAATATTTGATGTCCAGTTGCAGATCGAAACCTAATCAGTTGATTTTTACCCAATGCGTCACCATCATCCATAACAAACGAGTGGCCTGTTAATCTTTCTACTCGTTCTTTATGCTTGGACCCTGATACTCCTACAAATTTTTCTTTAACACTAACACTAGGATCTCTTCTTCCCGGGGTACTGATTCCAAACACTTGACTTGGTGATTCTCTACGAGCAGAAGAGGTTGTTGTTCCTCTCACATTATCTTGCACTAATCCTTGAGCTCTTAAAATTTCTGCTTGAGGATGTATTGGTCTTTTTATTTTCGGATCAACCGACTTATCTCCTAAACTGTTTAATGTTGCTCTGTTAAGCTCTCCAGCTGGTAGATCATCTGTTCCATATATGGATTGTTTGGTATCATAATCTCCAGCATCACTGCTCAATCCTGTACTAGTAGACGATGCTATACCAGGTACCATGTGATTCATTAATGGTTCTGGTATGCATCCAATCCAATATGCTTGATCTGCTCTGCCTTCTACAAATATAACCAAGACTTTTGTGTCTATGTCTGGTGGAACCATCCACATTCCATATGAATGTGTTGAACTTTTATAATCATACGGATTGTTTTCTTCTATAAATTTTATAGATTTTGATCCATAAAATGGTGCCAAATAATTGCAAGTGATCAATTGTCCAGTGTGTGGGTCATTTGTTCCAGCTACAGAAGGTATCAACACAGATACTCGTCCCATCCGAACTGGGTCAATATTGGATCTAACTATACCAATATATGGACCAGGATCTAATCTACTCCCTGTAATGTCTTTTTTTGGTAGATAGGGAGTGGCTGTATCTCCACTTATAAATGGTGTTAATGACATTATGTTGGCCCTTCGTAGATACTGTTAACATTATCGTGGAATATTCCAGTCTTTGGGTCTATCAGCCAATCTCTTATTTTTTGATCTTTAATTTCTTCAGATAGAGAAACAACTTTACCGTCTGCTGGATTTATAACATAGCGTAGTTTGCTGGGAGTGGAAGCACCGCGGTCTGATTGATTGTGAAATCGAGTCATATGTAGCGTTTGAGTAAATGCACCATTATTAAAATTACTAGTTACTTTATATACTTGATACAATCCTGAGAACGCCGAACTATTCGTTCCTCCAATCTCATACCGTCCTTTGATCTCATTTAGATCACCAGGCATTATAAAATTTAATCTAACAATAGGATCGTGCGTTTCTACATTAAAACAACCATATATAGTATTCCATGCTGTGTCTGCTCCCAACTCTTTTCTCTTTTCATCTGTGGTTGTGCCTGTTCCGGGTGCTTTGTCTTTTAGGTTGATGTCAAAAAATTGACTCATACCTATCCAAGCAGGATCTCCTAGTATTTTTAAATCCACTTTGACCATATCAGCTTGTGGGTTTGCTAGAGCATCCATAAACAAATCTGCTTGTGATTTACTTTCTGTACCTCGGATTATGCTGGAAGTTCTAACACCTCCGGCATATGATCTAATACCTAATCCGTTATCTAAATCTGTATCTGGTCCACTAGTTAATAAAAACTCTACGGGTTTTATTCCAATATTTCCATCACTAGGTGCCTCTAGTTTTAATTTTGTTTGATAATAAGCAACTTTGTAATTAATATCTAGATCCAATATATCTGTATTCTGTCCTGTAAAGATGTACTCATATTTCTTTTTGACTCGAATTGAGGCGGCAGATCCGAATGTTATGCCTGGCTTAACCAATCTGTAGACATGAATTCGATAAGGTTCGATGTAGTACGTTATTGTCTTTGGGTGTTGCATGGTCCTTCTATCAAGAGCACCTGTCTTAGTGTCTATTTTAGATTTAATCATAAACCAATTAACATAATAGTCTTTGTCATCTAGGTTTTCAAAATGTAAATTGGTCAAAGGTTTTTCATTATGGTCATTAGCAAGTTTAGCAATTATTTTTGTGATCCAGTTGTCAACTACTGTTTGAATTGGTTGTAAACTTAACATTGCCTCTTCTAATATTTTTATAATAGCAGTCCCTGCAGGGGCCGCGCCTGCCGTAGCACCAAATTTATATGTTTGTGGTGGGGTGCTATACTTATTGAAAGAAGTATCAGGATCCGTTATATCAATCTTAGCATAATCATCAGTTGGCACTGTAGCAATCTGATTGTTTCGGGTGTTGACCTGTAGAGGGAGGCTACTAAATGTATCATCAATTTTAATCACATAAGTGTCTTGCATACTAGGAGTAAACATCTGTTCTTTTTCTGCTTCGTCTTGGTTTTGTTTGTTTAGTTGGGTTGTAATATGGTTTAAAAATGCACCTATATCTGTAGCCTTATCTAGACTTATGCTGGTTCTAGTATAATTGTATTTGTTTAAAAATCCTGATTCATTGTAGGGTATTGCCTCAACTTCATATCTGGCTCCGCTAGTATTAACTTTGATCTGTATGTTTATAATTTTTATTGGGATCCATTTTCTACCTTTGTTAGGATCTAGCTGTTCACTGTTGCCGTGTTCATTAAATCCTCTAAATTCCAATGATAATAGGTACGGTGCTTCCACGTGATCTTTGTAGCCACAGTTGTATGCTGTCGCTTTTAGTTTCTCTAGTATAGTTACTCCAGTTGGTTCATTTAATATCATTCGAATTTTTCCAATAGAAGAGGATCGTCGACTTGGATTAAATGAGTGTACTGATTGTATGTCCACTGATTCAAAATAAATATCTCGACCTTGATTTAATACTGATTGTGCTTTAGCTAAACCTGATTGTTCGTTCTCGTTTAATGTCTTATTATCAACTTTAGATGTGTTATTAACAGTAGTCGACGGATCACCTATGCCTGCAGAACGAGCAATAATATCATGAGGCTTAGGACCTATAATATCAGATGGTTTCTTTAATTGATCCTCAGTTAGTCCACTTAGTGTGAACAAGTAATTGTAACTGGCATATTGATGTAATAGATTTTTATCAAGGATTGCTTGATCAACTTTTTTTTTAGTGGTCGGCATTTTTAATCTTCTTGTTCCATGTTTATAATCCTAAATCATTTTTTAAATTGCTCATCTTAGGTATTCTAATAATTTTATCAGGAGAAAAGTCGTAGATAGGATCTTCTATAACATCTGGATTTCTTTGAGCAAACACCCACCACAGTCTTGGTGTGCCATACAGATCATATGCGAGAAGGTCTGGTCGGTATGCGTAAATTTTATCTATTGTATAGGATATGTCGTCTTGTTCGACAGTGATTACTCTTGGCACAAATAGATCAAGACTCATGTTGTTTTGAGGTGTACTAAAATATGGACTGGTATTACTGTATGTGGCCATTAAATAAATCCTACTCCGTTTTTATCTGTCAACTCACCGTTAACAAACTCCTTCATATTGAATTTTTTAACACTGTCTCTTGAGTATATTGGTTGTAATTGTGTTGTGGTTGTGCTCATGGTTGGCGCCCAGGATTTATTAACCCCTGCATCAACTACTAGTTGAGAAGTCATTTGGCCTTTAGAAAAATTTTGCTCGGTACCTATATAATCTACGTCATTCCTCATATCCACACTGAAACTAGCAACAACAACTGGTACATTTTTAAAAACGTGATCTCCATATCCAGAAAATCGTAAAATAGGAGGTGGGTTTCCTCTTAATGGGTTAGCAGTTCCTTCTCCACCAAAAAACATTTTGGTTGCTGATCTAAAGAAATGCAACATGGCTATCCAATATTTTGCATCTTCAGAGTTTTGTACTGGGAAGTCTGCTGTAACTGTAAAGCTCGGAATTTCACTATGATTGTATGCATGGTGAGGATAGTTACTGTGTGGCATAGACAATGGAGAATATGATGCTATATTATTAATGATTATTCCAGGAGACAATGGATACACCACTCCCCTATCGGCGCCCAGTGGTGCTAATATTTGATTGGTAGTGCCGGAAATATGTCGGTCTTCTGTATCTACCCCTGACGGTCCAAAGAAAGCGTCTCCTGCCGCACTGCCTGGTGGGAATACTACTTTGACTCTATAATCGGCGGCTTCGGTTCGGATCCAGCGAGCAGAGCCTCTAAGTACTTCCCCTACCTCTCCGCCAGCTGGCAAGTTTGCTCCAAGCAATCGTGCTACTGTTTGACCACCTACGGTCTTACCGAGTGTTTTGTTTATAAATCCACCTGCAATGTTACCTAAGATATTCGCCATCAATAAACCCTCTTATTATAATTCATTTACAAATATTAGGTTGCTTTGTTGTACAAAGTACACTAATATTGCTAATGTTATCACATTGTATTTATAGGCAAAAAAGTAGGCACATTTTAAGCTCAAAAACAAGCAAACAGATTTAAATATTAAAGGATTAAGCAGTTATGAAACGAGTAAATTATTTGAACAACAAAGATCTATTAGCAGAGATCCACAAGAGCAAGAACAGGTATTGTTCATATGTGTCTCCTGAAGACAGTAACTATGATCTAATTGTGTATGACGTTAAAAAGATTAATAGCACCAACATTGCCAACGCAAGAAAAGTAAGGGCTAAACGATTATCCCAAGAAGCATGGGAAGCGGCCAAAGCCACAGGCGACAAAAGAGTAAAAATGAGTGACTTTACTGTGAGTGCTCGCAAGATTGACAAGACCAATCTAGTGTTTCGAGTTATGACGTTTGATCATATACCCACAGACGGGGACAGAAAAAAGAATCCTAAAACTCGAGCAGATCATCATTCCAAAGTGAACTTTCCTCCTTTCCAACATTACAGGATAGACAACAAAGGTGAGACTGTGTGTGTGGGTAAAAGTCACTGGATTGGTGGCATGGGGAACGGTCATTTCTCTGTGGATCACGGTAAAATGACAGACAAGCTCGCCCTGATGTACATGAAACTGTGTGAGAGATATGGCACACGAAGCAACTGGAGAGGCTACACCTACAATGATGAAATGCAATCACAGGCCCTGATGCAACTGTCACAGATTGGTC
>Ga0105050_10003348_pt1 | contig 22255 bp, 24 predicted proteins | sample FRY01_FD_78088 | JGI IMG/M metagenome (GOLD analysis project Ga0105050, IMG submission 78088) | Freshwater microbial communities from Lake Fryxell liftoff mats and glacier meltwater in Antarctica - FRY-01 | ecosystem: Environmental > Aquatic > Freshwater > Ice > Glacier meltwater ...
ACACCAATTATTATTCCTTGATATTCAGATAAAGCATATTCTAAAGATTTGGTTCGATCTTCGCTAATGACCCAAGATTCTTTAGTAGCCTCATAAATAGCATTATTTGAATTTTTTGCTTTTAGGAAAGTCTTTTAGATGATTTTCATAAGTAGATATTGAATTAGTTGTTACGGCCTCTTCATAATCTTTTGTCACAGCACATGACATCATAATTGATAATATCAATCCGAGCCAAAAAATCTTATGTATATTTTTCATGTTTCTGTTTTTTTATTTTTATGCCTAACGTTCTAAATTTCCTTCATTTTTAAATCTTATCAAGATTTAAAAATGAAGGAAACTAAATGTTACACGAATTTTTCTCGTTTTCCAAAGATAGAGGAAAATTTTAAGTTTCAAGAAAATCAACAACTAGATTTCTATTTTTTTTAAATTTCTTTAAAACCGCTGTCTTAACGAAGTTTTTTAAAAATGAGCATTCCAATCATTTGGTAAGTTTCCGGAAAGGATTAAGTTTTCAATTCTAATAGATTCATTCGCGTAATTGTTTGGCGGAGAATTCACCCACTTTTTGGTTCGGTCTTCCCATTTCCAATATGCACCTCCATTGTAGCGTTGATAAGTTTCCAATTTTAGTTCTTCTGGAGTGAATTCAGTTGCTTTAGGATATTGTTTTCTTACCCTTGATGGATATGTCACCGCGTCCTTAGCCTTTTGAGCCCACAAAGTCCGACCAGCATCAATATTTGACTGCCAATTCCAAATCTGTGTTATTGTTGCAGGTGGATTATCAATTTGCATGATTCCAAAACCATTTGGTGCTCCAAATAGAGGTTTCCCAGCTTGATCGAACTGTCTAAATCTGGACTCTCTATAGGCAGTAACTTGTAGTTCAATATTAACAAGGCGGCCTAGAATCAATTCTTTAGTCGGATTCTTGCCTCTAATATTACTGTAAAAAGTGTTTTGAAGAATTCCAAATTGTCCGTTTGGATATCTAACCGTTGCAACGACTTTGAGCCAAACAATTCCACCCATTAATACATTTCCATGGTCAATAGAGAAAGAAAGGCTTCGAGATTTACCTTGAATGTTTGGTGATTTCTCATTTCTACCAAACTCTTTATACTCAATCCAAGAATTATATATTATTTCAATTAATCGGTTTCCTCCATCAAGTTTGAGTTCAACTGGTAACGGAGGTAAACGGAGTTCAGGAGTGATGTATGCAACAACAGGAAGTGGTTCAAAATCAAATAATAGTTTATGGTCAATTGATGCAATGTTCCATTCCTTGCTTATAGTAAATGATAATGGTGTTGCCTGGCTGAGGAATTCTTCTTTTTCCATAATTTTTAATTTCGTGGTTTAGTTGTTGTCTTACAATTGGGTATAACGTTGATGTATGTGAGCTGTGACGTGTTTTAGCACGAACCTCTCCAAATATAAACTATCTTTTGGGAAACAATAAATTTTCCAAATAGACACAGACCAAGCCAAAGCTAAAATACGTTGTTTCAAACGTTTTTATTCCGGTTTCTTTAGTCAAGCCACAACTATTTTTCTTTTTTCTTTGTGTTGTCAAAATTGCTATAATTCCGCCAATTCCAAGATTTATCCAAAATTGCCAAATACTTGGTGTGAATATAGCCATACCAAATAAAAACAAAGTCAACATAGTTAAACAAATCAATTGATAATTTTGACGAATTGTTGATTTTAAATAGTCAATTTTAGTTGAGTTTTTTTTTCAGCTCGGTAGGTTTTTTTTCAAATATGTGCATACCGTAATTTGTAACTTTATTATTTTCCAATAAAGCCCAACCAATCGAATATGTTCCTAAATCCAATCCTAATGTTTTTCCCATTTTTTTAGCCAGTTAAATTTGCAAACGGTCTTTGTCCATATTGATGAATGAATTCTACTAATAGTTTTTTTTCTAATTCTCTTGGCTCGGTGTCGGTCATTGGTAGCCAACAAAAAGTCAAATCCAACTGATTTTTTAATTGCCAAATCAGTCTTCCACCATAATGTCCAATATTTTTTCCTTGACCGAATTTTAAATATTCCATTAATCTACTTTTTAAAGTCGCATTTCCATTTAGACTATCAGCTTTTCCGATATAAATTGTTTTGCAATTTTTTACCCAATTATTCTCCAAATCAGCGATTGATATATTTGGATCTTTGCCTTTAAAAAATCCGCCAACTCCTTTTGTTAAGAATTCGGTTTTTCTATTGGATAAATTTAAAACCAAATAAACTCCCATTTGGTTTGGTAAGAGGTTCGGATTATTATTTAATTCCGCAACACTTTTAAATCCAATAAATCCGAATTTTTTTAGTTTTTCAATATCGTTAAATTCTATCACTATCATTTTTTTCAAATGTTTGACAACCTCAGTCCGTTTAAACCTCGAAGAAGGGGCGAAGCTATACCCTTCTAAAGCCTTCATTCGAACCAAATTTTATCTAAAAATAATCCTTTTTAACCAACTTGGAGTAAGCCGTTTGAAATAAACTTGGAGTTTACTCTAAAAATAAAAGTTCGGCTATTAAGCTTAGAATCACACCTCAAAACCAAAAATAAAAGTCAAGTCCTTTAGGAACTCTTTAAGTTGATTTTGGCTAATTAAATTTGAAAATTCTGCGCAGATTGTAACAAGTAAAGGTAAAATCGACATCAGCGGAAGCGCGTTTTATGGCTTTTGGCTGTTTGAAAATTCGTAGTGGAAATTTATAAAAGTAGTGGACGTTTTAATCAGAGCTTACTAAAGATAAAAATTTAGTTTAGATTTCCAAGTTTACTTACTATCGTTTTTTCTTTTAGTTGCATGATTTCCAATTGCTTTTTTATAATCTAATGCAAACTTAGTAGTTGTAAATACTCGAAAAAACTTCAATAAAAAGTGATTTAAAGAAATCGGTTTTTGTCCGATGGTATTAACTCACAAACATCTTTAAAAAATACTTTTCGGTTAGCAGCAATACGATTGTAAACAAAATCACGTAGGAATTTTGGAAAAATATAACAAACGTAAAGTAGGGAAAATGGCGATTTCAGAAATGGAATTAATTTAAGTGCGGCAGTTGAACGGTGGTAAAGTTGACCGTTTCTAAATAAATATAAGGTATTAGAACTTGCACTTTTAATTCCAAATTCAGCAAAAAACCGCACGGCAAATTCACTTTGTAAAGAGCTGAAATATAATTCATGATTTCGCTCGTTTTTCAGTATAAATCGCACTGCTCGACTACACAAACCACATTCACCATCATAAAATAAGATTGTTCGTTTTTCCATTATGAAACGTTCATTTGAATTTAATTTTCACTTTATTTTTAAGTATAATTTCGTATTTTAAGAACATTTGTAGCTTATCATTAGCTTTTAAAATTACGTTTTATCACTTGGAAACCACTTTTCCAGTTTTGAAAAAACTCAGCCATTTTACTTTTAAATCTTCAGGAATCGAAGTTTGTTTTACTGCTCGGAAATTCGTGTAAAGTGCTGTTTTTCCTTGAACAATATACCATAATTGCGACTCTGGATTTTTATCATTTTTAAAATTTGGAGATTCAATTGTGAAAATAATCCAAGGAAATTCGACTGTTTCATCTTTTTCAATGAATGTCAATTTTGCTTTAGGCGCATTTACTTTCGCTTGGTCAAACATTAAGTTCATTGCCTTATCCATTGGGATATTTTTAGCTCCTTTAAGCGCAATCATACTTCCAAATTCAGTCCAATTTTCTAATGTTTCACCGGAATGAATAAGTTCAACCATTGTCATTTGATTATTTTCCTGGTTGCTTCCAATCTTCCAGTTTTCATTATCTGGCCAATCTAAAACTAATGACTCATTTCCTTTTGGTTCGGCATCACAAAATTTAGTTAAATAGCTGTCTGCATTTTTATCACCGTTTTTTTTTGCCTCATTGAAATCTTCGCACGCACCTTTTTTATTCCCTGATTGCGCTCTAATTTGTCCACGAAGTGCTAGTGCATTTGGGAAAGAAGGTTCTATTTCAATTGTTTTATCTAAGTCAGGTAAAGCTTCTAAATACTCACTTTGACTTGCATAAACAGTTGCTCTACTGTAATACGCCTTGGAAAATTTTGGGTTTAATTCGATTGATTTAGTTAGGTCTATTAGTGCTGTTTTATAGTCCTTTAATGCAAGTTCGCAAATTCCACGATTAAAATAAGCATCACTATTAGAATCATCTTCTTTTATCGATTTTCCGTAATCCTTTATTGCTCCTTTATAATCTTGTTGTTCATGTTTTGCAATTCCATTTTTAAAGTGTTCTTGCGAAGTTTGTCCAAAGGCAATCAGTGAGTAACTGAGGGCAATTATGCTAAGGGTTTTCTTCATAGCTTAGATTTTACCGGTTATTTATTAGTAATAATTTGATATTTACTTAGTTTAAATGGTATTTAAATGCTGTTTAAACCTTATATTTTCTCAATTTAATTTTAGTTTTTATTCAAATTCAGAAAGTAAATACCTATTGTAAATTTACAAATCTGAAAGAATTATAAAAGTAGGAATTTATTTTTCCGATCTTTCACTTTTTTATTGTCGGCTAAATTTAATTTTTTTCTCTTTTTTTACACTAAAGTAATCAGTTAGATACAACCGATACTTTCGCTTAATTTCAGAGCTATTGTAAATTCAAAAAAATAAACTATCTTCAATGTCGAAAGAAAACCTTGGGGCAATAACGCTTTAAAATTGAAATATAACCGATGAAATCAACTTTATTATCTTTAAAAACGGGTATTTTGATTCTTATTATTTGTCTGGGTTTAAATTCTTCCTTTCACGCTCAACTTTTTCCAAATCCAGTGACACTTGCCACAGGTCAAGGTGTTGTAGGGACTTTAGATCCCCTGTGGATTGTCTCGCCTTGGTACACCACTAATCCGCCAAATCCAATGGGTTTGACTTATTCTTCTGCTTTGATTAATAATAATTGTGCGCCTGGTGCCTGGGTAAATCCTGCTTCTTTGCCGCCTCCAACCAATAATGGAAAGTGGATAACTGGAAATGATGCTTCTTGCGCCGACAATACAAATTCTGGTTACCGCTATTTTAGATTGACGCTGAATTTACCTGCAACGTGTAATGGAAATAGCATTACTGGGATGGGAAATTACACACTGAATTTGACTGGTTATGTCGATAATCAAATTACAGATGTGTATGTGAATGGAACAAGTACAGGAATAAGTGGTGGTAATTTTAGTGCTGGTGGTCAATTGAATATCAATCTAACTGGACCTTGGCTTGCTGGTGCAAATTACGTTGACATTATGGTTTACAATTTTCCAAATAACGGTGGCGCAAATCCTTACGGTTTGTTAATGGTAGCTGACGGTGCAGCAAGTGCTTCTTTGGATTCAGATGGCGATGGCGTGACAGATTTAAACGATGCGTGTGTTTGCGAAGTTGGAACTTTAACCAATGGATGCATTGCAACTTTAGCAGGAAATTTAACGATTTGTCAAGGACAAAGCACGAATTTAACCGTTACCACAAACGCTTCCATACTTTGGAGTACAGGTGAAACCACAGCTTCCATAATCGTTTTTCCTACTCAAAATACAACTTATACCGTTGTCGCAACCAATACAAATGGTTCTTCAAATACCTTGTCTGCAGCTGTGGTTGTGAATCCAGTTTATGCTCCAGTTATCAATCAATTGATTTGTCAAGGCGAAAATTATTTATTCAACGGAACAACTTATAATCAAACGGGAGCTTATGTTTATAATGGTCAAACCTTACTTGGTTGTGATTCAATTGCGACCTTAAATTTAGTTGTTGCACCAGTTTATGCACAAACAATTCCGATTGATTTATGCAGTGGTGGAACTTATTTGTACAGCGACACAGCCCTTTCCACAGCTGGAAATTATTTGTTTGATTTTGTAAGTATCGTAGGTTGTGACAGTATTATTACGATTGCTTTAACTATTTTAGATGCTTACGAGGTAAACCAAACGATTTCGGAATGCGACAACTATTTTTGGAATATTACCAGTCAAAACTATAGTCAAAGCGGTGTATATCAATCACTTTATCAAACGGCAGGAGGATGTGATAGTTTGTTTATTTTGAATTTATCAATTAACCCAACTCCAGAAGCACCCATTCTAACAGGGAATTATCCAAAATGTCCAGGTGATTTCTTTGTCTTTTCAGCTGAATATTCAGATTTTAGCTTGAATTGGACAGGTCCAAGTAATTTTACCTCCAATCAATTTTCTAATTCGATTCCGATTTTTACGCCTCAAACTGGAATTTATACAGCAATTATTTCAGCAAATGGCTGTTTCTCACTTCCAAGTTATATTACTGCTGCGATTGAGTTTAACAATCCATTAGATTTTGCTGAATTTCCAAACGTACTCACACCAAATGAGGATGGTATAAATGATGTTTTGAATTTGCCTGAATATGCCAAAAGCTGTGCAAAGTTTGATATTTTTATTTATAATCGTTGGGGAGTCGTTGTTTACACAGGAAATGAAAATTCACAACCTTTTGATGGTAAAACGAATGGCACAAAATTGACTTCAGGAGTTTATTTTTACAAATTACTTTTTGAAGATAAAGAGAAATCCGGATTTATCCATTTGTTTGATTAGGACTTAATAAACACGTTGCTTTTCTCACTCAATTATTATCTGAATTTCTAAATCGTTCCTCAAAATTCTTTTTTTGCTTGTATTTTAAAATTCTTAAATCTTGTGGAATTTCACGTTTCCAGCGATTATGTGACCACAACCAATTAGCAGGATTCTTAACTATTTCTGCTTCTAATAATTTCGTGTGAGTTTCAGTTATTTCACCCCAATTCAATAATTTAGCCTCTTTAGTTACAAGTATTACTTCCAATTCATAGTAACCTCTTTTAACTTTGTGGACTACAAAAAAGACAACCGCAAAATTGAAATCATTTGCCATGTGTTCTGTTCCAAAAAGCACTGCTGTTTCTTGGTGAAGGAAATCCATCCAATAACTTTTAGTTGAATGACCTGGAGATTGATCACCTAAAGTCAAAACAGCAAATGGTTTTTTCTTAAATGTTCTGAATTTACTTTGATAATTATTCGAGTTAACTACTTGCATTCCAAATCGTTGTCGTCGCTGATTTACTTTAGCATCCCAAAATTTATTCGTCATTGGCATTCCAATTCCAAAAGCTTGGTGTTTAAATAAAAAATTCTGAGCACTAATAAGCCATTCCCAGTTATTGTAATGACCAGAAACCAAAATCACATTGCGTTTTTCAGCATATAATTCCTCCATTAATTCAGGGTTACGCACAAGCATTCGTTTTCTCAATCCTCTTTTTGAAATGCTTAAATTCTTAATTCCTTCAATTAAAATATCTGTAAAATGTCGGTAAAAATCAGTTAGCAATTGCGTATGTTCGGCAGGACTTTTTTCAGGAAAAGAACGTTGAATGTTTTCCAGAATAACTTTTTGGCGGTAAGGGATTATTTTGTTGAAGACGAAAAATAATAAATCACTGAATTTATAAAGGATCCAGAGTGGTAAAAACGAAATTGGAAAAACGATTAAATAGTATAAAATTGCGCTCATTTACAAATATTTGTCATTCCACAAACGTTTTATTGTTGCCCCGATTTCTTGTTCTTTTACACTGCTTCCAGCTTGAAATAAGGCTTTTCCTTTTATTTCCTCAGGTAAAAATTCTTGAACTGCGAAATTACCTGGAAACAAATGACTGTATAAATATCCTTCACCATAACCCAATTGTTTCATCAAAGCAGTCGGCGCATTACGCAAGGGGAGAGGCACACCCAAATTTCCAGTTTCGCGGACAAGTGCTTGTGCTTCATTTATCGCATTGTACGCTGCATTTCCTTTTGGCGAAGAGGCTAAATAAATGGTGCATTGTGCCAAAATAATACGTGATTCTGGCCAACCAACAGAATTAACAGCTTGAAAACAAGAGTTCGCCATCAAAAGCGCATTTGGATTCGCCAAGCCAATATCTTCGGAAGCTGAAATAATCAATCTCCTAGCAATAAATTTAGGATCTTCGCCACCTTCAACCATTCTTGCCAACCAATAAATAGCGGCATTTGGGTCACTTCCACGAATAGATTTTATAAATGCTGAAATTATATCGTAATGTTGCTCTCCATCTTTATCATAACGAGAAAGACTTTGCTGTGCATTTTTTAACACGATTTCGTCTGTAATGAGTATTTCTTCCTGATTTTGAAAAGTAGCAATTATAATCTCAAAAACATTTAACAGTTTTCGAGCATCTCCACTTGAAATCGTCAGTAAAGCATTGGTTTCTTTTAAAGTTATTTTCTTGGAAGACAAGTATTTATCCTCTCTAATTGAGCGCTCTAGTAAATGTAATAAATCTTCTTTCTTGTGTTCTTCAAGGGTGTAAACTTGGCAGCGAGAAAGTAAGGCTGAGATCACTTCAAAGGATGGGTTTTCGGTCGTTGCACCAATAAGAGTAATTGTTCCTTTTTCAACGGCACCCAAAAGTGAATCTTGTTGCGCTTTTGAGAAACGGTGAATTTCATCTATAAAAAGTATTGTTCCTTTTGCTTGAAACATACCATTGTTTTCCACTCTAGAAATAACTTCTCGCACATCTTTAACGCCAGAAGAAATAGCGGATAAAGTATGAATTGGACGATTTAAATGACTGGCAATCAGCAGAGCTAAAGTTGTTTTTCCAACACCTGGAGGTCCCCAGAAAATCATAGAAGGTATAATTCCTGCATCCAAAGCACGACGCAAAGAGGCATCTTTTGCTAGTAAATGTTGTTGACCAATGTACTCATCCAATATTTTTGGACGCATACGTTCCGCAAGTGGAGCCGAATTATTCATACCTTAAAAGTACTACTTTTTGCTGTCCTCCATTAGTTTTGGGTAATCAGTAATTAAACCATCTACTCCTTTTTTGATGAGTTTTTCTCCTGTTTTTGCCTCGTTCACAGTCCACGTAAATACTTTAACATTTTGCGAATGAGCATATTTAATTACTGATTTAGAGGCTGTTGCATAAAACATTCCTAAGGCAAAGGGTTTAAAACTAAGCTCTTTCAATAATTGTTTTGCTGATTTAGGTTTATAAGTCAGATAAACTATTTTATTAGAAATTCCTCTTTTATGTAATTCTTCTAAAATTTCTGCATCAAAACACATGTAAATAAGGTTTTCTTGTTTCTTGAATTCTTTAGTTTCCTCTAAAATTAAATCAACAAATTCCTTCGGATTTGGCTGTGAAATTCCGTATTCTTCTTTTTCAGATTTAATTTCAAAAAGTAAAACCTTGTCTTTTAAGTCCACTTGTTCAAAAAAGGTTTTTAACAATGGTTTCGTTGCTGCAACTTTTTGCTGTTTTGGGAAATTCGTATGGCCAATACTTCCACAATCAAAAGCATCAATTTCAACCTGAGTCATAGTGTAGATGTTGTACAATTTTTCGTTTGTGATTGGTTTTTTATCAGGTGTTAAGCAAAATTCTTTTTTGAAATAAGGCTCGTGAGATACAACTAATTGCTTGTCTTTATTCACTACAACATCAAGTTCTATTCCGTCAGCACCCATTTTTAGGGCTTCTTGAAAGGCAATTATAGTATTTTCAGGATAATTCCCCCTCGATCCGCGGTGACCATATATAGGAGTTTTTGAATTTTGAGCTATCATAACAGAAAGTTGAAAAACACTTAAAAGTAGCAATTTAAATTTCATAATATTTAAGTTAATTGATTGATAATTGTGGTGTGATCTGGGAATTCTTTCAATAAATAATCGCTGTCAAATAGTTCAAAATCAGCAAAATCGAAACCTGGAGCAACGACGCATGAAACTAAACTGAAACTATTTTCATATAATACTGAACTTCCAAAAATCGTGTTTTTAGGTACGACAAAATGAAGTTTTTCACCTTTTGAAAAAGCTGAACCAATAAGCGTTTGTTCGTGTCCGTTTTCTCCAAGTGTGTGAACGATTAAAGGACTTCCAGCGTGGAAAAACCACTGTTCGTCACTTTTAATTCGATGAAAACGAGAAACATTTTCAGAAGTCAGTAAGAAATAAATGGAAGTCACCAATTCACGATTTAAGGAATCAATTTTTTCCTCCGAGCGATACGTTTCTTTGTAAAATCCACCTTCTGGATGGGGCAATAACTCTAAATCCGTTACAATTTTTTGTATTTCTTTATTCAATTGGTCCATGTGGTTTGTATCTACCTCCACCTGCAAAATAAGGTAGAAAATATTTAAAATCTAGCGAAAGAAAAGTACCTTGTACTTCACCAAAAGCGGTTAAGCGATAATTGACGTTACGGTATTCAGAAATTAAGCTGAATAAAGGAGCTAAAGGCAATCTTGCAGAACCTCCGATATAATAGATTCCAGCGCGTTTTGTTCGGTATTCAAAACCTAAATTAGCATTTAGATCGATGCCAATCTTTTTATTGATATCTACTAAACCGATATTAAAAAACTGATGTAATCCACCAGGATTTGTAATTGAACCAATGCTCGAAGGCTTGTAACCAAGTGTTAATCCAAATGAAGCATTCATGTATATCTCATCATTAAACTTGATGTAAATCAATGCGTTAATTGGAATATCATATTGAATAAATCCAAAACTATTTGATGCAGTTACAGCAGAATCAATGTGCACCATTTCTAATGAAAAGTAACGTTGTGTTAAATTTATTCCTGTTTCAAAGGCAATTAAATCGGTAATTCCAGCACGAACGGTAGCACCAAAAGAATAACCCATTTTTTGAGTGATTGTCGTGGAGAAACCTTGATTTGAAATGGTAAGTGCTTTTTCACCGATGAATTGAGTTGGGAAAATTGTTTTGACTTGAAAACCAAAATAATTTGGGAATTTACTTTGATTTCCAATTTGACTAAAGCCAGAATAAAAACAAAGAAGTGAAATTACAAGAGAAATACCGAATTTATTTACCATTATTTTGTTCCGTGTTGCTTTTTATGCTTTCTCTTTTTGGATTTTTGATGTAGCCAATGACAGCTAACGTTATCATCGTTGTTCCAAATGAAACGACAAACCACCGGAAAAATTTTCCAGGAATGATAAATTTTTTGTGTTTCCCTTCAACTGCAAAATTTATTTTTTGAGCTTTGTTATAATCCGTCTTATGCAAACCAAAAAGGGTGTAAACAACCTGTTTTTTTTCTTCGATAGCTTCCTCAAACCAAATCTTTTGAGAATCCAATTCAGCGCGAAAACTTTCCGCACGGTTAGGATCCGCAAAACGAAATACCACATAATCGCTATTTTCGGGATGCTGTGTGTAGTTTACAAAACCTAAATCAAAGTGCTCTATTGGGTTTTCCATACTGTGTTGTATTCAATTGGTTTTCGGTGTGCGTTAGTTGGCCATTCAATCGCTGGATAACCAATATAAAACAAACCTAAACATTTATCTTTTTCGTTCAAATTTAAGAATTCATTCATTTCTGGAGTATAAATCAATTTCGGTGTCGACCAAAACCCACCAATTCCATAAGCAGTGCAAGTCAAGTGCATATTTTGAATTGCGCAAGCAACTGCTTCAATTTCTTCGATTTCTAGAATTTTTTCTTCGATTTGTCTACTCATACTAACGGCAATAACGGCAGAAGAGAGTAGTGGACGTCTAATTAATTTTCCCAGTTTCGCATTGTTTTGTTGATTTTCAGGGGTCAATTTTAAGTAAGTTGAACCCAAAAACTGACTCAAACTCGTCAAGCCTTCTTCCATAAATACTTGAAATCGCCATGGTTGCGTGTTTCCATGAGTTGGAGCCATTTGTGCATTGGTAAGCATTACTTCAATTTGTTCCCTATGAACTTTTCTTTCAGAGAATTGCTCTGGAAAAATTGTTCTTCTGTTTCGAATTAATTCATTGATTTCTGAAAGGTTATAGCGCATTTTTTGATGGTTTGATTTATGTGTTAATGATAGAATTAAATTTGGACTTTTAAACGAAGTGAGTTTTTGATTCCAACTTAACATTTTCGATGCAACGAAAGAATTTTAATCAATTTCTCCAGTTGCTGATATATTATGAGTGAATGAAATTACTACGCAGTAAAAATCAATTATAAAAGTTGATTGTGGAGGTTTTAAGAACATCAACTTAACAAATGGATGTGTCAAAGTGTTTATTTATGCAGTTTTCTAATCTCAATTTCTTTACCGATAACTTCCAATAATCCTACTTTTCCTTTCGTCGCAACGAATAACCCTTAGTTAACTCTCTGTCAGTTGTTTATGATACATTTCCGCATATTCTTTATTTAGTTCCATTAATGATTGATGTGTTCCAGATTCGACGATTGAGCCATTGCCTAAGACCAAAATATGATTTGCGTTTCGGATTGTTGAAATACGGTGACTTACAATAATTGAAGTTCTATTTTTTGCGTCTTGGTTCAAATTCCTTAAAATTATTTCTTCCGTTTCAGTATCCACAGCAGACAAGCAATCGTCTAACAATAAAAATTTCGGATTGCGAATTAATGCTCTTGCAATACTTACACGTTGTTTTTGCCCACCACTTAAATTAACTCCACGTTCACCTAAAAACGTTTCAAATTTATGTGGAAATTCGATTATATTGTGATAAACATGAGTTCTTTTTGTTGCTTCGATAAGTAGTTCAATATCGATTTTATCGTTTTTTAATCCAAATTTCAAGTTGTTTGCAATTGAATCTGAAAATAGGAAAACATCTTGAGGAACAACTCCACTTTGTTCACGGAAAGCATCGAGATTAATTTTCTTAATATTTTCACCATTTACTAATATTTCGCCTGAACTACAGTCGTATTGGCGCATTAAAAGATTCAAAATCGTTGACTTTCCACTTCCTGTTTTTCCAACAATAGCAAGTGTGTCACCTTTTTTTATTTTGAAACTTAGATTATTTATTGCCGTGATCCCTGTATTAGGATAAGTAAAAGTGACGTTTTTAAATTCAATTGAGCCATTGAAGAAAAATTCTCCTTTCGTTGGATTTGTAATTTCAGGTTCTGTTTCAATAAATTCATTGATCCGTTTCTGTGAAGCAGATGCGCGTTGAATAATTGAAGTTACCCAACCGATACTTGCAAATGGCCACGTTAAGTTGTTTACAAAGAAAATGAATGCAACAATGTCTCCTAAAGAAATTTGCTTGTCGTAAGTCATTAATCCACCTAAATAAATGGCAACCAAAGTACTAATCCCAATCAAAAACATAATCGTTGGCATAAACAGCGCATTTATCAACACTAGTTTCATACTTCTAGCCTTGTATTCATTTGCTGAATTCTCAAATTTTTCTAAAACTTCTTTGTCTCTGTTGTAAGCTTTAATTACACGAATGCCTGCGAAAGTTTCTTGTGCGATTGTAAATAAATTGGATTGTTCTTGCTGAACTTTTGTACTCATCAGATTCATTTTTGAAGAAACCCAATAAATTAAAAGCGACATAATCGGCAAAGGAAGCAAAACGAAAAATGTTAGTGTTGGACTAATTTTAATCATTTGAGTAACAATCATTGCGACCAAAACAATTAAATTAATGGTGTACATAATTCCAGGGCCAAGATACATACGTACTTGGCTAACATCCTCTGAGATTCTATTCATTAAATCGCCAGTTGCATTTCTCTTAAAAAAAGCTAAATCTAATTTTTGATAGTGGTTATAAATTTCATTTTTCAAATCAAACTCTATCAAACGCGACATTACAATTATTGTCTGACGCATTAAGAACAAGAAAAAACCCTTTCCCATAGAGAGTAAAATGTAAATTCCTCCGATCTGAAGTGAAAGCCAAAGTGCATCGTTTAAACTACTGATATGCGTTGTTCCCATCAGATTATCAACTGTAGTTTTCACATACAGAGGCATTCGCACGCCAAAATAATTACTGATAATTGTAAAAAGGATACCAAGCAAAAAATGCCATTTATAGTTGACAAAATATTTATTCAGGTATTTAAGTGACTTCATCGATTATTTTCTAATTTTGCCCTCGATTATTTGAATTGCAAATGTAACCATTCAAATCTTAAGTTAACGAACGAAAAAGAAAACATGTCTGAAATAAAAATCATCTCAGCTTCCGAACTAACAGAAAATCCTGTTATTGGGCAAATGGCAAACATGGGTCATGAGCAAATTTTATTTTGCAATGACGAAGCAACTGGTTTAAAAGCAATCATCGCTGTTCACAACACGATTTTAGGTCCAGCCTTAGGTGGTACTAGAATTTGGGCTTACCAAAATGAAATGGAAGCATTGAACGATGTATTGCGTCTGTCGCGTGGTATGACTTATAAAAATGCAATTTCAGGTTTAAATCTTGGTGGAGGAAAAGCGGTTATTATTGGCGATGCAAAAACTATTAAATCTGAGGCACTTTTTAGAAGATTTGGAAAATTCGTAAATAGTTTGGCTGGTAAATATATAACAGCCGAGGATGTTGGGGTTTCTCCAACTGATATGAATTGGGTGAGTATGGAAACGAAACATGTCGTTGGTTTACCGGGCAAAAGTGGCGATCCATCTCCTGTAACTGCTTATGGTACTTACATGGGAATGAAAGCTTGTGCCAAACTTGAGTTTGGTTCAGATTCGTTAGAAGGAAAAAAAGTAGCGGTTCAAGGTGTTGGTCATGTAGGTGAATATTTAGTGAAACACTTGGCACAAGAAGGCGCACACGTTTACATTACAGATATTAACCAAGATACTTTAGCGCGCGTTTCTAAAACCTATGGCGCTCAAGTGGTCGGTTTAGATGAGATTTACGATGTTGACATGGATATTTACGCTCCATGTGCTCTAGGCGCAACGGTAAATGATGATACTTTGGAACGTTTAAAGTGTTCAATCATTGCTGGTGCTGCAAATAATCAATTAAAAGTGGAAGGGCAACACGGTATTGACGTGATGAATAAAGGAATTATTTATGCTCCAGATTTCACATTAAATGCTGGAGGGGTAATCAATTGTTTTTCAGAGGTTCAAGGTCTTTCTGCCGAGTGGGCACATCAAAAAGCGGAAGAAATTTACACAACTATTTATAATATTGTTAAGCGTTCGAAAGAAGAGAATATTCCAACTTACCAAATTGCAAATAGAATGGCCGAGGAGCGAATCGAATCTATCGGTCGTGTAAAATTACCTATGTAAAAAAAATCATGTTAAACAGACGACATTTAAGGATTAAAGTCCTACAAATTCTTTATGCCTTTTTTCAGGCAGGTGAAAAGGACGCATTAAAAGCTCAAAAAGAGATTTTACATTCTGTAGAAAAAATGTACGATCTTTATTTGTATTTATTGTTGACATTACCTGAATTAAAAGTAGCAGCAAGTAATAAAATTGAAGAACGTAAGCGTAAACTTCGACCAACTGCCGACGATTTAAATCCAAACATGAAATTTGTTGAAAATAGCTTGGTTCAACAAATAGAGGATTGCAGAGAATTACGCATACTTTCCGAAAAGCGCAAGGTAAACTGGATGGGAGTGGAGTCGCAGGAAATCTTCCGTAAGATGTACCTGCAAATTATGGAAAGCGAAACATTTTTTGAATTTATGAAAAATGAAAAGGAAGGTTTCGACGAAGACAAGACTTTTGCATTACAATTGTTTAAAATTGACATTGCAAATTCAGATTTCCTTTACAATTTTTTTGAAGAAAACAGTATTTTCTGGCTAGACGACCTTGATTTATGTTGTTCTATGGCATTGAAAACGATTAAATTAGCAAAAGAAGGAAAAGAATTCACGGTGCTACCTCTTTATAAAGAAGATGATGACGAGAAAGAATTTATTATAAATCTTGCACGCAAAACGGTTGAGATGGACAAAGAAAATGAAATCTTGATCAAGGAATTAGCGAAGAATTGGGACTTAGATAGAATCGCAAAAATGGATATGTTTCTTTTGAAAATGGGAATTACAGAATTGCAAATTTGTTCAAGTATTCCAACTAAAGTAACTTTGAATGAATACATTGAAATTTCTAAATTCTACAGTACACCAAAAAGTAATTTGTTCGTAAATGGAATTTTAGATAAAGCGATTGAAAAATTAACTAGTGAGAAAAAAATAGTAAAAATAGGAAGAGGGCTTTTGAGTTGAGTAATGAGTCTAAATAGTAATTGGGAAATGAGTAATTCTTAAGAGCCGGAATCAGCAGTGCAAAGTATTAATATAAAATTATAAAAATGAAAAAATTAATCCTATTTGGTCTTTTATTTGTGATTGGTGCAGGATGCAGTGAAGATCAAAATGTCAAAGTTGGACAAAAAACAACAATGGAATTAAATCCGGTTTATAATGCTGGAAAAGTAATTAAAGGTGAAGTAATTAACGCAAAATTTGAAATCAAAAACACAGGAGATTATCCTTTGGTTTTTGGTGAAGTACGTCCTTCGTGTTCTTGTACAGTGGCAGACAAACCAACAAAGCCAATTCAACCTGGAGAAACGGGTGAAATTATAGCACAAGTAAAAACAGATAATTTAACAACAAGTAGAGTTAATAAAACTGTAACGATTATGACTAACACAGAACCGAATGTAACAGTGTTAGAAATTAAAGCAACAATTAAATAATAATAAATAAAAACAAGATTATGGGCGGACAAGGAGTACAAAGTTTAGTGATGTTAGGATTAATGGTTCTAGTATTCTATTTCTTTATGATTAGACCTCAAATGAAAAAGCAAAAAGAGCTTAAAAAATTCAGAGAAAATTTAAAGGTGGGTGACAAAATTGTATCCATTGGAGGAATTCACGGAAAGATTATAGAGGTTGCTGACACAACAATTTTAGTTCAAGCGGAGGGCTCGAAATTTAGACTCGAAAGATCAGCGATTGCTCAAAGCACTGAAGACCAAATTGTAGTGAAATAATTCATTTGAGAATTGTTTATAAAAGACGTTTGATTAAGTTCAAACGTCTTTTTTTAGTTTAAAATTGAGATGGAGTTTGAGTTCTTTTTTCTATATTTATACGAATGATGAATTTAAGATTGTAAAGACTTCTTAAACAATGAATTGAGCATTTAATAACTAAATTAATAGTACAAGTATGTTAACTCAAACAGAAGAAAATTATTTAAAAGCTTTACATCATTTAACTTTAACTTTAAATGAACAAGAGGTTACTGGCACGAATCAATTAGCGAAACACTTGAATGTTAAGCCCGCTACCGCAAATGATATGTTGAAGAAACTCAAGGAAAAATTATTTATTGAACACGAAAAATACGGTAAAATTTCATTAACAGAAGAGGGGAGAAGACGTGCTTTGCTAATTATTCGTAAGCATCGAATTTGGGAAACTTTTCTTCATGATATTCTTAAGTTTAACGAAAACGAAGTACATGAAATCGCTGAACAACTTGAACATATTCAGTCAGATAAATTAATTGACCGTTTGGATGCTTTTTTAAATTTTCCAAAAGTAGATCCCCACGGAACTGAAATTCCAATAAATTCTTAAAATGCGCGAATTGCTCGAACATAATTATTCGCCGTTTTAACAGCAGATGTGGGAGCTCCAGTCAAAAAACTAAATCGATAAGCATTTGCAGCGGTAACCTCTGTACTTGTCCAATATGTAAATGTCTTGGATAATAATGTCTGTCCTATGATGTTTAATGTTTTATTTACGTGCATACGTCCTATCCAAAGTAAATTCATTTCATCCAAAGATGGTATGTACCAATTTCCAGTAGGAAATTGCGTTTGAACCCAAGTTTTTGCAGGACTATTTGTCATTAAACCCATATTCCCACTACCGTCCCAGCTAGTAGAGGCATTTACTAGTGCTCCAACGGTTTGCCATCTTTCTATCAATTCTGTTTTTGAAACAATTAAACCATGTTGTAGGTTGTCACTACCTTTATAAATGTAGAAAACGATTCCTCCAAGCGTATCTTTCCCTAAGAAATAACGTCCTGAATAACCTGAAAGTCCCTGTATGCCTTGAATTCCTTGGGCACCAGCTGCACCTGTTGCTCCTGTTGCTCCTGTTGGCCCACTTGGACCAGGTAATCCAATTGGTCCTTGAATTCCCTGAGTTCCATTTGCTCCTGTAGCACCTGTTAATCCAGTTTGGCCAATTGGTCCTTGAATTCCTTGAATTCCATTTGCGCCCGTAAGCCCTGTTGTTCCGATGGCACCTGTTTGTCCAATTGAACCTTGAATTCCTTGTGAGCCTGGGTTTCCAGTGGGACCTGCTGGACCAACTGGCCCTGCCATAATGTTGGAGGTGTAAGTTGTTCCATTTGTGTAAGTAATGGTAAAAGTACCGTTGTTGTTGTTTACCGTATTAACAATTCCATTTCCTGCTGGTCCTGGGACTCCCTGTGAGCCAATAGCTCCAGTTGGACCTGGGGGGCCAGTTAAACCAATTCCACCTTGAATTCCTTGTGAACCTGCAGCCCCTTGAATTCCTTGCTGACCTTGCTGACCGTTTGCTGCAAAATTGGCATACAAAGCGTAAGGAACACTTAAAAGTTGAGACGTTCCGCTAATTGTAAAATTAACTCCACCTGTAGGATCGGTATCTGTTTTTATAAAAAATGGACCATTTGCCCAATTTATGGAAGAAACAGAACCAGTTAAATTCGTTCCTCCACCAATTGCAATTGTAATTAAACCATTCACATTTGTTGTAGTGTAATGCAATTCTTCAAAAACAGAGGTCCCTACAAGTGATCCTTGAAGAATTGAAATTTTTACTGAAACTGCTGCATTGGTAATTAGAACTCCTGTTGAATTTCTTAATACTGCTTGATAACTCATTAAATTTGGTGCTTGCGCACTCACGATTTGAGTGGAAATGACAAGTACAAATAAAATAATAATTAATTTTAATAATGATTTCATTGTTTTAATTTTTAATTATTTTTTTTGTAATTACTTCATTTTTTGATAGTTGTACTTTTACGAAATAAATTCCAGGTAGAATATCAATCAAAGGAATAGCGGTTAATTGTTGCTTAATTTCTCCGTCATTGATTAGTTTCCCATTGGCGTCGAAAAGCGAATAAGAAGAATCATTATTTAATTTATAATCATTCAACTTAATAATAATAACATCAGCGAATGGGTTTGGAAAAACAGCAATCTTATTTTCAACCTCAATAGGAGTCAATCCAACTGGCATAATTTCATAAGTTTGTTGAACTCCTTCTTGCAAAATATAATTAGAAGTTGAATTATTTTTATATAAAATTTGACCGATACTATAAGATGTGCTTCCTCCTGATGATGAAACTGTTAGTCCACTTGACACAACTGCTGTTTGAGCGTTAATTCCAATTAAGATAAAGTTAAATATCATGAAAATTAATTGCTGCTTCATCATGCAAATGACGACATATTAAATCGATAAAATCATTTATGCTTGATTTATTTTACATTACTGTTTTTTATGATAAAAATAAATCGATTTTAATTTTATAAAATTTTGAAAATGTTAATCGAATTTTTTTTCTATTTTTAAAAAAAAAAAAATCTTTTCCAAATGAATAAATTTTACTGTTTTATGCTCTGTTTTTTTAGTTTCAATTTAACCGCTCAGTTAGATTTGAAAGAAATAATGACTGGCAATGACTTCATTGGTTATCTACCCGAAAATCCTTATTGGTCAGCAGATGGGAACTCTTTTTATTTTGAATGGAACAAAGACAAAGAAATTGGAAATTCTACCTACGCTTATAATTTACAAGTAGCAAAAGTCGAGAAAATTGTGGCAAAAATGAATTCTACAATTGTTAACTTTAATTTTAAGCAACGGAATTTCACCGAACAATTCTATTTGACAGAAAATGCGTTGGTTTCTTATAATAAAAAGAGTGCTTCACAAGAAGTAATTTTCCAACATTCAGATGGATTATTCAATGTTCAGAGATTAAATGATGCTTCTAAAGTTGCTTTTCAAATGGGACAAAATCTTTTTATTTGGTCAGGAAAATCTTTGCTTCAAGTAACGAACTTCAAAAGTGGGGAAGAAAAAAAGGAAAAAGAGGATTCCAGTTTTTTGATGAAACAACAGACGGAACTTTTTTCTTTTATTGCATCTAAAAATAAGCGCACTGATTGGAACTATGCGAAAAATAAGGCAAGTAAGTTTCCTTTTCCAAAAGTTATCTTCACAGGAACTGGTGATATGGACGCATTACAAATTCACCCTTCTGGAAATTTCATAACTTTCACAAGTACAACTAACGTAAAAGAAAAATCAACAAGTGTTACGCAGTTTATCACTTCTAATGGTTACACCAAAGAGCAACAAGCACGTGAAAAAGTAAGTCAAAATGAACCGAATCAAGCACTTTTCTTGCTTCAAATGGGAACTGATTCGTTGATGAAAATAGATTTTTCACATTTGACTGGAATTCGGAATAAGCCTGCGTATTTAAATGATTTTCAAAATCCTGTCTACGATAAGGATAGAACCATTTTTATACATCCTTTGATTCATTCAAAAAATAGTTCTTTGGCATTGTGTGACATTCGAAGCACAGACAATAAAGACCGTTGGATTGTTGTGATTAATTTGGAGAAAGCAACTGTTAAAGAATTAGAACACCAACATGATGAAGCATGGATTGGTGGTCCTGGAATCGAGTCGTGGAATTTAGCAACTGGCACCTTAGATTGGCTCGATGATGGTAAAACTTTTTACTTTCAATCAGAGGAAAGTGGTTTTTCGCACGTGTATTTATTTGATATCGAAGCGAATAAAAAAACCAAATTAACGGAAGGTAATTATGAAATCCACAACCTTCAACTTTCAACTGATAAAAAGTATTTTTACATCACTTGCAATAAATCAGCTCCTGGAAATCGAGGATTCTATCATTTTGAAATTGCAACAAAAAAGTGGATTCCTATTTTAGTGGAAGATGGTTTTTATGACGTAGCTATTTCTCCAGATGAAAAAATGTTAGCAGTACGCTTTTCAACTACAAATAAGCCTTGGGAAATTTACCTTGCGAAAAACAGTTTGAATTCAAAAATGGAACGTATCACTCATTCAACAACCGAAAAATTTAATGCTTACAATTGGAGGAAAGTACCAGTAATTACTTTTAAAGCTTCTGATAATCAAGCTGTTTATGCCCGAATTTACGAACCTGAGGCGGGAAAGAAAAATGGTGGTGCAGTTCTTTTTGTTCACGGTGCAGGCTATTTGCAAAATGCACACAATTACTGGAGTAATTATTACCGAGAGTATCTCTTTCATAATTTACTTACCGATTTAGGTTACACCGTTTTAGATGTTGATTATCGTGCGAGTGAAGGCTATGGAAGAGCTTATCGTACAGCTATTTACCGTCACATGGGGGGAAGAGACTTACAAGATTTTGTGGATGCAAAAAAGTTTTTGGTTGAAAATCATAAAATTGATCCCAAACGTGTTGGAATTTATGGAGGTTCTTACGGTGGTTTCATTACACTTATGGGACTTTTCACAACTCCCGAGGAATTCGCATGCGGTGCGGCTTTGCGTTCTGTAACGGATTGGGCGCATTACAACCGTGAATATACGAGCAATATTTTAAATTATCCAGAAACTGACCCGGAAGCATACCGCAAAAGTTCGCCCATTTATTTCGCTGAGAATTTAAATAAACCCTTGTTGATTTTACATGGAATGGAGGATGATAACGTTCAATTTCAAGATGTTGTACGCTTAAATCAACGATTGATTGAATTAGGTAAAACGGATTGGGAATTAGCTGTTTACCCAGTAGAAGCTCATGGATTTAAAGAAAGTTATTCTTGGTTTGACGAATACCGAAGAATAGTTGAATTGTTTGAAAAACATTTGAAATAGGAGGGAAGCGGGATTAACTTTATTTTAGGGAAAGAATAGAATAACAAACTATTTTTGAATTTCTTAAAATGCATTTTAAACCAAAAAGGTTAGAATTAAAAGTGTTGCTAATTCCGGTTTAGCACTCGTATGTAAGCGGAAGTTATTTCAATTTCACCAAAGGGTGATTTAATCCATTTATTTGATTTTTGCACCTACATAGATGTAAACTTCGGTTTACGAACCGCCGTATACGTGAACCGTACGTACTTTTTTTATTTAAAAAAAAGTAATGATGTGAGTGGCGTACTCCGCTCAATTTTGGGCGGAGCCGTCTACTCGATTGTGCTTAGTACTTTATATTAATGTCTC
>Ga0105050_10003350_pt1 | contig 22249 bp, 21 predicted proteins | sample FRY01_FD_78088 | JGI IMG/M metagenome (GOLD analysis project Ga0105050, IMG submission 78088) | Freshwater microbial communities from Lake Fryxell liftoff mats and glacier meltwater in Antarctica - FRY-01 | ecosystem: Environmental > Aquatic > Freshwater > Ice > Glacier meltwater ...
ATTGCAAAGATGCTGGTCTATTCTCTTATAGGTATACTTTTAATTGCGAAAATCAAAGTATACCCAATTATTATACAGAAAAATTGATCGATGGAATTCTTTCAGAGTGTCTAGTATTTTATTCAGGTTGTTATAATGTAAAAGAATATATTGATGAAAGAGCATTTGTTTATCTAGAACTTAGCAATTTTGAAAAAGATTATGAAACTATAAAAAGAGCTATAGAAGAAAATTGGTGGGAACAGTATCTACCGTTTATAAAAAAGGCCAAGATAAAGATATTAAACGAACTCCAATTCTTTCCTAGATTAGAAAGAATTATCACAGCTCACGAACGTGAACACGAACACGAACGTGAAAACAATTAAAAATGTTTTTTTATTAATTTAATAATAAAAAAAGTTATGTATTCTAAATTTCTAGCCTTTAAAACTAAAGGCTTTATTTCTATTCTCTCAATAAATATTAGCAAGAGAACTCTACAAAGAAAAAGTAGTATTATACAGACTTATATATTTAAAGGATTTTATACAATGCATTTTATTCATAATCTTCTTCATCGCGAAGAAAAAGATTGTAATAATCTCATCTTGCCGGCTATTGTATCAGACGATTTACAACGTCATAAAACATGGTATAAAAATGGAAAGATTCACAGAGATAAGATTATTGTTTATGAAAACAGTACAAATTTTATCATTTACGATTTACCAGCTTATATATATAGAAATACTGTAGAATGGTATCGTCATGGTAAATATTTATTAAAAGGTTCTATAGTTAATTATTATACCATTCATCATTCTTTTACCATTCATCATAAAATAAAATAAAATAAAATTGTTATTTAATTAAAACAAATTAAATTAAATAAATGTCTCTGTATTCTGTATTAGGAGTCGAAGAAAGTGCTACAACTGATGAAATTAAAAAATCTTTTAGAAAACTTTCATTAGTTCATCATCCAGATAAAGGTGGAGAATCTAACAAGTTTAATGAAATTAGAGAAGCATACGAAACGTTATCACATGAACAGAAAAGAAAGGAATATGATTTTAATCGACAATTTGAAGGGAACGGTGATCAAATGTTTGTTGGAAACGATATTGGAAACTTGATGAATTTTTTATTCAACATGAGAAATATGAGTTCAAAGACTTATATGCACGAAGCGCATGTGGATTTAGAAGATTTGTTTAAACAAAAAGAGCTTACGTTTAATGTCGGTGATCAAAAATTTAATATTAAACTTAATACTGATGTTAAACATGAACAACGATTTACCTTCAAAGTAGGAAAGTCAGAAAATTTACTTGTAATTATCAAGTATAATAAGCACCCTCTATATTCTATCAGAGACAACGAAGACTTAATATTTGTAAAGAAAATTACATTGAAAGAATGTTTATGCGGAGGAGAATTTACGACTCTTCATCCTTCAGGAGAAGAGATAAAAGTTAGTTTTGAACATGTAAATCCTTACAAAGAATTTGTAGTAAAAGATAAAGGAATAAACAAAGGAGATCTTTATATACAATGGGGTGTAGAAATTCCTACTGTTCTAAAGAAGAAGCAACGAGATTTACTTAGAAAGATACTCTAAAATAATAATAATTATTATTATTTTAATTCATTGATAGAGATAAATCTCGCACGTGAGAGTATCAAACCAAACAGAACCATATCTATTATTTTTCAAAAAGGTAAAAGCTGTATTTCTCATTACTTCGTTTTCAATGTAATCGAGACACCCAGAAGAAACAGCGACTATAAAATTAAAAGAATTTGTAATCGATTGATTAGTATATTGAAATGTAAATATATTATTTCCATTCAACTTTCCATCAAACTGAGAATATTGAATATCATCGTAAGTAGTTACTTGTAACAAATACGAAAACTCCTCCGTTATCGTTTTTCCATGCGACATTTTCAAGCCATGGAAACTTTTTATAAAAAACAGTATTCAATTTTATTTTTATTGATTAGTAATTACTTGCCAACGTTACTATATTTGGTGTAATAACTGTACGGTTGGTACGGGTCATCAAAAATAGCAGAATGTGCATATTTTTCAACATACTGTCCTTTCGGAATTACAACTTCAGGATACAACATTCCATCAGTTCCTATAGCGTAAGCTTGAGTTGGTCTGCGCGAATCTCCTTGTCTAAGATTAGCAACTGCCTGATATCTTTCTTTGTTATATTTATATGCTTCGTATAAATGTTCAGGAGGAGGACCGCATTTACGGAAAGTAGGATTGAATTTCATATTCATAGCCTGATCAAAATTAGTCACTTGATAAGAGCTTTCATCTCCAAGGATACCAATACCACTAAATACTGGGTTAGAATTTTCACTCATATTTATTATAACAATAAAAAGTTTTTATTCCCACTTTATTTTCCATAAACAAACAATTGGATCTCCGAAACAATATCCTCCCGAATAAGAATACCATACAGTAAATCCTCTTTTTTCTAATTCTTTCTTGGCTTGATTTCTACACGTTTCAGTATCACATTCTAAATCTCTAATGACAAGTTCTTTACTAGTTGGATCTGTTTCAATTAAACGGTTTACTGTATCCGTGACTTTTTCTATAAAAATGTTTACAATTGTTTCATTTTTTACGTACTCAATCTTGTCGTCAATCTCTTGTAATTGTTTTTCTAATTTTTTCCGTTCTTGAAAAAGTAAATATATTTTGTCCATTTTGTTTTGGAAATTCACCATTTTATTTCATTTTTATTTTGCAAAGATAAATTATTGTTAATCTTTTTAAAGATATTAGATCCGATAAACGCTGGAACGTCTCTATAAGAATTGTAAGCTGAAAATGGACTAGGATGTGATGTTTTAAAAATAACATGTTTATTGGTATCTATATGTTTGAGAGACGATTGAGCGTTATTTCCCATAAGAAGCCATATAATATTTGACGTGTTATCTGAAATATACTTGATAATAGTATATGTAAAAGATGACCAAATTCGTGTATGAGAATCTGGCTCTCCTTTATTTACAGTAAGAGATAAATTAAGAAGTAAACATCCTTGGTTATAAAGATGAGAAAGATCTCCATCTTTATTTACATTGTATTGTTCAAGTTCTAATTCTTTGTAAATATTTCTAAGGGAAGGATTGATAGCGTTTCCTTTTTTAACAGAAAAACATAAACCTACAGCTGAACCGTTGTGATAAGGATCCTGTCCAAGAATAACTACTTTGATCTTTGGTAAACGAATGAGAGCTCTAAATACATAGTTTATAGGAGGATAAATAATATTTTCTTTACTCTGCTCTTTTAATTTACTTGAAATATCGTTTATTTTTTCTCTGTTGGAAAAATCGTTAAAATAATCTTCCCATCCTATTGGAATATTTCCTTCGTTGATAAACTCTTCAAGAGTTTGAGTTTTCCAGCTATACTGTTCATCGATAAGAGTAATTGACATTTATAATATATAATTGAAATTAATAATTTCAATTTTAACCGTTTTCAACTCTATATAATTCTCCTTCATTGTACCATTTCTTATATCCATTGCTTCTTATAAACGCTGCTAAAACTCTACCGTTGTCGTCGGTATCATCCCTATGTTTTTTATCGTTCTTGTACCAAATCTGAGTTCCGTTATTCCATATACAAGCCGGTAAAACTTTACCGTTTTCATCTAGATCATCCCTATGACACTGTCCATTATTGTACCATTCCTGATCTCCATTACTATATATAATAGCTGGTAAAACACTACCGTTTTCGTCTCTGTCATCTCTATGTCTTTTATCGTTCTTGTACCAACGCTGACTTCCATTACTATTTATAATAGCCGGCAAAACTCTCCCATTTTCATCTCTATCATCTCTATGTAATTTATCGTTATTGTACCAAGACTGAGTTCCATTACTATTTATAATAGCCGGTAAAATTCTACCGTTTTCATCTTTTTCTTCTCTATGAAATTTATTGTGTATCTTGTAATAATTATTACTTTTTACAGTTTGTAAAAGAGAAATGTATCTTTTGTATTTGAGTAAACTAAAAAGAGAAATTACACTAATAAACTGCTTACTTTTAAACGGGTAAAATCGTAACATTTATATTTGATTACAATTTTAAAAAAAATCAATTTATTAGATACTTTTATCTACAAAAGACAAATATTTAAACGCTTGGAGTTGTGTCAACGTATCAGCTAAATCATCTTTTTTCTTTGCAGAAGATATAATACTTTCTTCTCCTCTTAATGCTAATATTTCTAACGCTTTTTCTATACTCCATTTCTTTCTTTTTGGTTTTTCCATTGCAACGTATCTAATTGATTTCTTTCCTTGTTTTTCTATTTTAGGAGCTCCAAGTATTTGAGTTTTATGATATGCTGGGAATTCTATGACTTGTTTAAATCTTCCATATTTAAATGTAAAGTAACTATAACAATGTTGTCCTAATTTTGTAGCCATAGGATTTCTCTTTTTACCAAAAGAGAGCTGTTGTTCTATTATAAAAATGTCACATTTATCAAACTCGTCTGAATGTTTATCCAGTACATCGTTCATATTATGAAAAGTTTCTGGATCTAATAGTTTTCCTTTAATGCAATTCTGTGTAATATCTACGTTTTTATGAAGTATTGTTTTTCCGGATAGATATACCTGAGTTAATACTTCTTTCATTTTATCTGTAGGGGTTCCATTTTTATTATAGCGCGCTATTGACGGCAGACTTTTAAGTTTTTCCAACTTGGACGTTTGTATCTCTTCTATATAAAAGGCAAAATTGATTTTCCCTATATCAAAGCTTGCTATTCTTATAGTCATAGTTTATTACAACAAATTATTGCATAAATAAAAATGAAATTAAATAAAAATGAAATTAAATAAAAATTAGTATTATAGTTATTAAGATGATCTTAAAATTTCTATCGTTTAAAGATAAATCATTTATCTCAGTTAATTCTTTATATAAATACAATAGGACAATACAAAGAAAAATTTCAACTTGTCAAGATCTTGTAAAACTTCATACCGAAGAAAAAGTAAACGGTTATATATTACCGATTCCCAAGCATGCATATAATTATTGGTATAAGAACGGTAATCAGCACAGAGAAGAAAGAGATGAAAATGGATTGATTTTACCAGCTGTAGAATATATAGAAGGAACTGAATTTGGAGATTACGAATATCAGAATATTCTAGAAAAAGAATGGTATATACATGGTAAACAACATAGAGTCGATAAAGATGTAAACGGGCTTACTTTACCAGCTGAGATATGGCACTGTGGGACTAAAAAATGGTATAAAAATGGTTTCTGTCATAGAGATGACAAGGATGAAAACGGGCGTATATTACCCGCAGTGATATATTCTTCACGAGATATGGTTTGGGCTATAAACGGTAATATACACCGTACAGATAGAGACGAAAACGGTCTTACTTTGCCGGCTGTTATAGATAACCATGGAACTCAAGAATGGTACATAAACGGAGTAAGACATAGAGATGATGTAGATGAAAACGGCAGAGTTTTACCTACTGTTATAGAAAGTGATGGAAGTCAGAAATGGTTCAAGAATGGTAAACAACATAGAGATGATAAAGACGAAAACGGGAGAGTTTTACCTGCTTATGTAGAAAGTGATGGACATCGAGAATGGTTCAAGAACGGAGAATTACACAGAGATGATGTAGATGAAAACGGTAGAGTTTTACCGGCTATTATATATAGCGATGGAAGTCAAGAATGGTACAATAATGGTAAATGTCACAGAGATGATCTTGATGAGAACGGTAGAGTTTTACCGGCTTTTATAGATATTGACGGAAGTCAGTTTTGGTACACGAATGGAGAATTGCATAGAGATGATGTAGATGAAAACGGTAAAACTTTACCAGCTTATATAGGAAATGTTGAAACTCAAGGATGGGACGAAAGTTTTTTAATGAGGTGATAAATCTGTCTTGAAAGAAATATATATAGAAGAGGAGAATAGATTAAAAATTCAATTATATAAGCAAAAAGGAAAATATATTTATTTCTTTTTTAAAAAAGAAATAAATACAGTCAACAGAAATGAAAAAAACAAAATCATGTATAGCAACAGATATTTTAAGTTATGTATGGAATAACGCTTCAGATGAAATTAAAAATGCTTCATATTTATATACTATAGTCAAATATACTGAACATACAAATATTAACGAGAATTATGTCAATAAAACGTTTGGAGAAAATGTAATGTTTATTATAAAAGAACTTTTAGACATCGAAACAATACATGAGAATAAACTCTTTTTATACGAAAAATATAAGAAACTATCTCTTTTTTCTCTTGTTATAAAACTATGCGATACTTTAGCTCTGATTTTATCTGGTAAAAATAAAGAATTGATAAGAGATGAGTTTTTTGATAGCTATAAGCATGGTATATCTTATAATTTATATCTAGAACATGATACAGTGAAAGAACTCTGTGATCATATAAGAGGACAATTCATAGGAGAAAGTTTGCCATAAAACGGGTTTTTTTACCTGCTGTTAAAAGTAAAAGAATAAAGATATTTTAAGGATGGTACGGATTATAGATGGTGATAGAATGTTTAACGAAAAATGTTTCATAAAGTATTTATATTGTAGTATTAACAATATAAATATGTCAAATTTGCCATTAATTCCTATTAGCGTTGGAGAATTAGCTGATAAATACACTATTCTAAAGATTAAACAACAGCAGATTTTGGATGAAAATAAATTACAACAAGTTCAAAACGAGTTGAATCAAATCTCTCGATATACTGATCCTTTTATTAAAGAATATCCATTTTACGTAGACCAATTATATAAAATCAATAAAGAGATTTGGGTAGATCAAGATGCATTTCGTATTGCCTCTAAAGAAGACATGTCTAATTTAGCTCTTTCTATTATTATTAATAACGATGCTAGATTTAGAGTGAAAAATAAAATTAATCTTGTAACCAATTCCAATATTAAGGAACAAAAGAGTTATACTTTAAAGAAAGCATTTATTTTTCCTCATCTTGGATGTGGTGATATGTTTACAATGATCTCTGCTATCAGATATTTTTCTCTTTTCATGTACGATGAAATAAAAATCGTAGTATTAGAGAAATTTCTTCCTATAATTCAACAAATTTATAAAGATGACCCTACGATATCGTTTTACCCAATACAAAACGTATTCATGCTCTGTCCAAATTATGGAGCAAGAATAAAAAATAGAGAAGAGTTGTATCGAATAACTCAGGAAGGAAACTATGATTTATTTCTCATAGGAATGCACAAATTAGGTTTTAATTACGATTGGGATAATTTTGTTGCTAATTCTTTTTATAAACAATTTTATCAAGATCTTGGATTAGACTTTTCTATATTTTCAAAGTTTAATTATATAAATAGAAATCCCGAGAGAGAAAGAGAACTTTTAAAAAATGCTATACCTAAAGAGTTTCAAAACAATTATATCTTTACACATGATGGATGTGATAATACAAAAACATTTGCAATTAAAGCATTTGATCCTAAAGATATGTTTGTATACGATGCAAATAAACAATACTCTGAAAAGTTTAAATGGTCAGGAAGACTGAGCGACAATATTATTGACTATTCTCTTTTAATTGAAAACGCTACAGAAATTCATATCGTAGACAGCGCGTTTTCATGTCTATCAATGAAATTAAATCTGTCTAATGTTAAAAGAAAAGTGGTATATGCAAAAACAAAAGTAGACTATACTGATTATTTTGAAGGGTGGACGATTATTCCAACGTTGTAAAATGAAAATAAATTAAAAATCGTAATCAAATACAAATGTTACGATTTTTCCCCTTTAAAAGTAAGCAGTTTACAGCTCTTTTAGTTTCAACCAAATACAAAAGATATATTTCTCTTTTACAGACTGTACAAAAAGATAATTGTTACAAGATACATCATAAAATACATAGGGAAGAAAAAGAATTAAATCGTATTTTACCAGCTATTATATTTTGGTATGGAAAGTATTGGTATAAGAATGGAAAAATTCACAGGGATGAAAAAGATGAAAACGGTAGAGTTTTACCAGCCATTATATATAATTATGGAACTCAGTCATGTTACAAGAATGGTAAATTATATAGTAAAACTATTAAACAAAATAATAAACAGTACAAATTCTCTTAAAGAAAGAGGACCAGACTGTTCTACAACTATTTTTAATTCTAAAGGATATTATCATTTTTCTAGACTAGCTATTAACGATACTACCATCTACGGCAATCAGCCTATGAGAAACAGAGATGTATATATGATGTGTAACGGTGAAATTTACAATTGTAATTCTTTGATAGAAAAATTTGAATTGAGTTGTATTTCTCACAGCGATTGTGAACCAATTATTAAACTGTATGAAAAAATAGGAATGGTCGAATGCATTAAAAATTTATACGGAGTATATGCAATTGTTTTAACAGATGGAGATAAATGTTTCTTTGTTAGAGATAGAATAGGAGTTAGACCTCTTTATATGGGATATACTCAAGAAAATTATTTAGCAGTTGGTTCTACTGCTGCGTGTCTATTACCGTTTTGTAACCAAGTACAACAAGTTCCTCCCGGAGTATTATATTGTTATGACAAAAGTACAAAAGAATTAAAAATAATTTACACTGATAATTCTTTATTATTATTCCCAATCTTTCGAGAACAAACTCAAATTCAATCAACTTTAAAAGAGTTGTTGTTCAGAAGCGTACAGAAAAGATTACATTCTGATCGATCGATTGGATGTCTTCTTTCCGGAGGATTAGATAGTAGTATCATAACATATATTTTAACTCAATTGTTGGGTCCTAAAAATGTAAGAACGTATTCAATTGGAATGGAAGGTTCAATTGATCTTAAATACGCAAGACAAGTTGCAGATTTTCTTGGAACACAACATACCGAAGTTCTTTTCACTCCAGAAGAAGGGATAAAAGCAATTCCTAGAGTAGTTGAAATATTGGAAAGCTACGATATTACTACAATACGTGCAAGTGTGGGAATGTATCTTCTTTCTGAATATATTTCAAAAAATACAAAAGATAAAGTTTTATTTTCAGGAGAAGGATCTGATGAACTATTATGCGGATATTTGTACTTTCACAATGCACCTTCTGTTCAAGAAGCAAACATTGAAAGTCTTAGACTCATTAAAAATCTACATATCTATGATGTTTTAAGAGCAGATAAATGTATTTCTTCAAACGGTCTAGAACTCAGAGAACCATTTCTAGACATAGATTTTGTGAATTTTACATTGACTTTAACTCCGGAAATTAAAGCTCCTTGTAACAACTATGAAAAATTTATTCTTAGAAAATCTTTTGAACAATGTTTACCTGATAAAGTTCTCTGGAGACGAAAAGATGGATTTTCTGACGGAGTTAGCAATCTAATTAAACCATGGTATGAATATATTCAAGATTTTGTTTTCGATAAAGTAACGGATAGAGAACTAATGTCAAAAGAACAAATTTATTATCTTGAAATTTTCAAAACATTCTTTCCAACATATCAACTAAAAATTGACATGTGGTTGCCTAAATGGTCCACTAATAAAGATCCATCCGGTAGACAACTTAAATTCTTTGATGAAAATATTTAATTAGTAGTATAAATAAATATGACTCGTTTTTCAGAAAGACTCTGTTATTTTTTACCTCATAAAAGTAAATCTAATATCTGTATTCTCTCATTAATTCCAGATTTCAAGAGAAAAGAAATAATTTCTTCTATACAACTCAACAATATCTATGAAATAGATATTGAAGATATCGATATAAATTTTTCATGTAGAAACGATTGTCATGTAAAGACCGGATTTTATATCGAAGACTGTAAGAAACGATTTATTTGGATAGAAAAAAATGAATAATAAAAAAGTTTTTGATTCAGATAAATGAATCAAAAAATTATCGTTCTATACGGTACGGGAGATAATGGAAAAACACTATTTCTTAGCCATTTTAATCCTAATCATTTTACAATTAATAATATTCACGGAGCTACTGTTGAATTTGAAAATTATTCAATTAAATTTATAGAAACAAACAACGATCAAGATATCAAGTATATCAACTATGATATATGTTTACACTTTATTTCTTCCGAAGAATACTATAATCTATTGAATCTGAAAAATGTATTTACCGTGCAAAACGTTAGAGATGTAAACGAACCGAAAAGATTTGTAGATTTCAGATTAAATACTTCTTTTTCGGTTGAATCTCATAATTTTTTACGTAAAGTCTTAACGACTTAAGAGTTTAGCTAAACTCTCTTGCCCACTTCCCGAACTTTTCGAGCCTGCCGAACCTTCAGTTCTCGTCATCATATAATTTGCAATCATTATTAAAATTATTAATATGATAATAATCCAAATTAAATCTTTTAAAGATTTATGACCCAACGCTCTCGTTATCGGAACCGTAAACCTAGAAGAAGATGAAGACGGAGCGCTTTCTTCTATTCCGTCTCCTTTATCGGTGTCCAACTTTTTACCGTAAAATTTGTCATAAAATTCAGAAGGATTCGTTTCTCCTTCGTATACCGAATAAATATGATTTACATCTCTTTCAGATAGAATAAAATTTGGTTTAGTTCCTTTTCCTGTTAGTGTTAATTCTCCCGGAAAGAAATACAACATTATCGATTTAGGATCAAATTCAGTAGCGTTTAACGATTCAATACTATACGCATCGATAATATTTCGTCTAGCGGTACTTTCGTCCCATCCTTGAGTTTGGGCAGCCCACGCTAATACTTTGGGAACGTCCCATTTTATTCCTCCTTTGGGATTTTGATGTTCGTGAATTAATCCAATAGCATGACCAAATTCATGTATAATAGTTCCAACATCTATCCATCCAAAATTCATTGTTTTTCCCTGTTCCATTTTACAATCAGTACCTAACAAAGACCAAGCACCGGACGTATTATCAAACCCAATTCTAATATTTCCATTTCCTCTAGGAACAAAAACTAATTTTAAATCAACCAAAGGTTGAATTCTTTCTTCTACTACTTTTTTTACAACTAGATCATAAGTGGGTAATTTTCTTAATTCATACTCCAACGGATCTAATTTTCCTTTACCACCAGCTAATCTTTCTAAACCAGCAAGATCAGACCATTCAGCATTTCCTTTATTTTCAAGAAATTCTATCTTTATAGTTGAACCTTTACTCCACAACTTACTTTTGAAGAAAGCAGCCTGTAATTTTTGGAAATGTTGAGGATTGGCGCTTTGCATCTTCAATGTGTTAATCTCTCTGTTATCTTGAGTTATAAAAGGTTGTGCACAAATTCTAAGTTTAGATAGAGATGTCATTTTTCCCTTTTTATTTAAATAAATATAATTAAATATACAAAATAATAAAATGAGCGCCGGAGGTATATCATATTCTGGTATAGTTAATTATGGCAAAGCTACATTACCTAGCGTTGAAGCGGGTTTAGGTTCTATGAACATTTTGCGGGATCCCCCCAAAATGATAATGACAAGGAAGATTGACAAGGTGGGTCAAACATCTTCTCTTACAACAATGATTGATGAATCGGGGGATAGAGCAGCTGGATCAATTTTAGTATATGCTAGAGGTGTAAATCCTTTTGCTTCAGTTGATTATAGTAATTATGGAAATAACGGAGGTCAATACGTTGGAGGATTTTCATCGTCTGGAACTCCAGGAAAACAAGCTTATTTGCCGTATCGCATTGGATCATCGTTTAGACCTCCTGTGATACCTCAACAAAGTTTACTTCCTCTGTCTAGACAGCCAAGGGTTATGTTTAGTCAGGTTACACAACCTGAATTTATAGATTTCTCCAAGAAGATGACATGCCCTCAGCCGGCGGAAAAAACAAAAGGAATAAAGAAAGATAGAGAAATGCTGAAAACTTTTGTTCCTCCTACGAGAAAATTTATAATGGAATTACCTCCAGTAGAACCTTTTGAGGTAAAATATGTGATACAAAATCGTATAAAAGTATCTGCTCATAGTGGAACAAAGACTTTAGAAATACCAACGCAAACTAATTTACAATATAATACAAATGTAATAAGAAACGATCCATTACACGTTGAAGGTAGAACTAATATCTCTTCTAGAGTAAATAAAAATGGAAATAGTACATTCAACACTGGTAAATATATTCAAGATGCTCCTCGAGGAGAATTTAATACTAATCCAAATCAAAACATTCAAAATACTCCGATAGATGAACTTTACGATTTCTCCAACATTAAAACAAGAAATATTACAAATATTGATTATATAGTACCTGAAAAAGGATTTGAAAAGCAAGAATATATACATAATGATTTAGTCAGAGGAAGGACCTTGCCCGAGTATTCAATCCGAACCAATCAAGCTCAAAATATTCATGTAACCCCTGGAGAATCTATTCAAAGAACTATGCAACTTAATAGACCCAATATAGTAGGTATTACAAATCAGTCCGGAGGATATACTAGAAGTGATAATAATTTCTCTAGAGATTACAGATTAAATCCCACGATATCAGCCGGAGGTTTCGAAGGAAGAGGAAGTATGCCTCAGGTATATAAAGAAAATAATGTTACTCTTGATTCTCAAAAAACAACGATGAGAGAAAAAATAATGGATATGCAAATGGGTAGGAATTCTTAATTCAACTTTGATAAAAATGAGCCTCATTTTTATCGATATTCTTATTTATACAGATCCATTTTTATTAAAAATGGATAAATGGACTGAATTATCATCTCTGTTAGAAAAAAGAGAAGCATTTTGTTTTATCAAGATTAACGATGGAGAAATGAAATCTATACTCGATTCGAACGATTCGATTTCTAGAGGAGCTCAAACAGCAAATAAAGAATTAGGAAAACATCTTACAAAAGCTCTTAATCACTTTCAAGAAAGATACTACGTAGGAATACCATGTCAAACATGTTATCCAGATTTTCACAAGATATGTAAAACTATAAGAAACGGACAAGATTATTATGCTAATCTTTTTATTAATTCTAATTTTGAAAAAAGCTTTAATCTATTTTCAAAGCTCTTTGTAGATAGAAGAATTGTTTTTGTTTGTTCTGAAAACGCTGATATATCATCTCTTCCTTTTTCGCCCTATATAATTTTGAAAACACCAAATTCAAATTCATGGGACGCTTATACTCAATATAAAAATGGTTATACTATGTGTAATGATAATGATATAGTTTTGTTTTGCTGTGGCCCTCTCGGAAGAGTTTTAGCATGCAAATGGTTTAAGAATAACCCAACACTTACGTGTATTGAACTAGGTTCTTTTTACGATCCGTGGACACAAAATAAGGCTTATATGTATCATACGTCTATTTTACCGTATTGTAAAACGTGTAATGATAACGACTATAATGGAATAAATGAAGAAACGTTGAATAAATGTTTTCATATAGAAAAATATTATTGGTCTGATCCTAACCCTGATTTTTTAAAGAATATATACAATAACAATATTGAAAAAGTAAAATACGTATATGATGTAATTTCAAGAAATGCAGATCCTGGATTGCAATACTATGCCAAATGGAAAAAATTGTCTCTAACAGAATTAACACAAGAAGAAATAGAAAAAACAATAGAAGAGTATCTTGAAAAATATCCTACCAGAGTAGAAATACCGTATGAACTATTAAAACGTTTTTTAAATAAAAAAGATCAAATTAAATGGCTGTGGAAACTAATTGATATTAAACTTTCAGACGAACGATTTATATGCTCAGATTTATATAATTGGAAAATTCTAGATGATATTGTAATTGATTGCTACTATCAGCATCAATATGAAGATTCATACAAAGCATGGCTTCTTAATATGAAAAAGAAACAATTCCCAAAGCATCTCGAATTTCATTGTACAGATAACGGTAGATATGCAAAACTAGTATTGGATAGTAAATTAACATATAATAATTTTATACAAGAATTAGAAAAAATAGAAAACGATAATACTGTAATTGACGAGATTCCTAAAATTTTCCATTTTATTTATATAGCCGGTAACCATCCTTATGTATTATCTCATTATTTAGCAATCAAATCCTGTTACACGGTTCAATCTCCGGATAAAATTTACATGTTTCACGGTGCAGTAACCGATGAATTAAAAGAAAATATTTGGTGGAATAAAACAAAAGAAATTGCTACTTTTATTCAAATTAATATACCTATGTACATTAATAATAAAAGTATTACTTATCCTCAGCATCAAGCCGATATAATGAGAATACATATTTTGAAAAAGTTTGGAGGTGTGTATATGGATATCGACGTTCTAAGCGTGAAACGTTTAGAATGCGATCAAGATGTTTTACCAGATTTTGTATCAAGTAAATGTACTGAAAATAATTTATATAAACATTCGTTAGTAATGTGCGAAGAAACTAAAGCAAAATTATGCAATTGTGTAATTATGGCTAGACCAAATCATCCATTAATTAATCTATGGATACAAGAATATGAAGATAAATACGGAGATGTAGAAGATCATTGGGCAGGACTCTCTGTTATGAAACCTTACGAACTAGTAAGAGAAAATCCAAATTTAGATACAACTATATTACAAACTCACAATTTTCTACCGTTTACATTTCACGAAACCTGGTTCTTTACAAACGGTCAGGAACAAATAGAACGATTAAATAAAAGCTTGTTAATTCATCTATGGGACACGGAGAGTATGAAGAAAGGAGTAATACCAGTTGATACTCAATATTTTGAAAAATATTCGGATAGTCTATATACTAAACTTTTTCAAAAATATATTAATATGGAGTAACACTAGCTTCTTCTAAAAGAAGTGAAAACGTCCGAATCTTATTTACTGAAATTATACCTTCGTTATATAATAATTCATCTATTGCTGTATTATTCTTTACCGTTTTAATTCTTTCTTTAGTCACACCTTTTCTATTAGTTGAAACCAACTTGATATCGAAAGGAGCATCCTGGTTACTTACACTCCAATATCTCCAAATTTTAACATTTTGCTCGTTTTTTGGCATCTTGTAATGAGATTTGTAACGTACAACTCTTCCTATAGCTTGTTGAATAATTGTTTCACGAGTAGACGACTCAAAAATATGGCAATGTCTAGCTTCTAAGAGAGAAATACCTTGTGCTCCAGCATCTGTAAAAATCAAAACCTGTATGTATTTGCCATATCGATTTTCGGGAGAATTATATTGTTTCAACAGCATTGATCTTTTACCATCGTTTAAATCTCCAGAAAAAATTGCCGCTTTTATTCCTGCCAGCTTTAACAAAGAATGTATTAAATATGCTCCTCCTTTTGTTTTAAAAAAGGTAAATATAACATGTTTTTGACTGGGATGTTTAATAATGTTTAGAATTAATGCGACAGTTTTCGGACTCATTTTTAACAGCGCTTGATCTTTCAGATTCTCTTTGGTTATCCAACAACTCTGTTCTTTCGTCTCGATTAAATCTTTTTTCGTCTCGATTAAATCTTTTTTCGTCTTGAACGATTCAAAGTAAACTATGTTACTAGCTAATCTAGACATAATTCTCTTTTTAGCCATTATAGTTAATTCTTTTATTAGATTATAATCATCAATATACTGTAATTTTAAACCTTCGTTTGGTTTAATGTACATAAGCTCGCATTCTGAGAAATAATTATGCCAATAAACTTTTTCTTGTCCCTGAGACATTTTTACTCGTATAGGTTTTTCATATATCACAGTAGGATAATATTTCTCTTCTTTGCCTGGAAAATAAGAGATGATACCTTTTAATAAATACTTTATTTTAGCAGGGTTCTCAGGAGTAACGTTTCCATCTTTGTCTACGTCAAATAAATTCATGAATTTATCTTGATCGATACTATTTTCTGTTCGAATATCCATAAATTCTTCTGGTTTCAACAGAGATCCTATCAAAGGGAATTCGTAGATGTAATGAAATACAGGAGTTCCACTCAATGCAAGTATTCGACAATTACTACTTGAAATTTTTTCATAAATTGTAACACCGGTCTTTGTTCCGTTCTTTACACTGTTGATCAACATGTGAATTTCGTCAATAATTACCAGCGCATTATCAAAAGAATCAGGTAACACTTCTGAGACGTTGTAGTTGTACGTAATAAACGTATACTTTTCAAACAATATTTTCTTGTCAGCTCCACACCTCTTGCAGTATTGATCTATCCAAGTTTTTCTCAAACTACCTTGAGATAGTATATAAACTCGATTAATCATATTTTTTTTAAGCATTAAATCAGCTATTATAATAGCTGTACATGTTTTTCCAGAACCTAAACGGTGATATAATAACAAACCTTTGTATTTGCTTCTCAAAAAATAATCCATTGCATCCAATTGATGCCGTGTAGGTGTAAAATTAATATTTTTATTCTCCATACAAATTATATTCGAATATACACCTTTTCCCATTTATATTATATGAAGAATAATATAAATTATTTATGATGATAAGAAGTGCCGTCAAATTCTAAATATGTAACGGTATCCTTACCAAATCCTTTGATTGGTTGTCCTATTGTATATTGGGGTATAGAACTTTTTCTTTCTTTTTGAACTTTGTTGTTGGTAAAAGATTGTTTCTTTTGTATGTTGTTTATAACCTCTACTATGAATTGACCAATACCCTGTGATGTATTTTCTCCTTTGTATGACATGTATGGAACACCATCAACATATAAAACTATATACGGAACATATCTTACTGGTGATACGGTTGCTTTAGCCATTCCGATTACATCTTTCGAAGAACTAACATTTACTATTCCAAAGCTTACTCCATGTATCGCAGAAGGAAGTGTTTTAAACATTGGCATTAATCTTTGACAATGTTCACATACAGGGGAGTAGAATAAAATTACAGAAAAGTTTGGTACCTTGTGACATAGAATTTTACCCTTTGTTCCGTCCCGTATGTAAAAATCCTCAGTTTTTAAATGCAATAAACCATTCATTTACTATTACTCTTATTTTATTTAAATTAGACTTTTATAACATAAAAAAATATTTGCAATAAAAAAATGGTTGACTCTATACGTATTTATAATCCGGCACAAAAACCGTTTGGAGAATTAAGTATTATTAATTTGGATAGACTTTCTATTGATGGTACGATCTATCCCACAATTACAAATTTTGTTTTGTCTCGAAATCTAATAACCCCTATTTTTAGACAGACAATAGAAAACTATCCGATTAGATTGAAAAATATAAATTTAGATGCAAAATTAGATGAATTGATAAAACAAACAACGTTGAAAATGAACAGAGACTTGAACGAAGAAGAAATTGAACAGTTAATACCTAAAGTGTTATTAGATAACGCTAATATATTTACTCTTTATAATAATTATTTAACTCAAGAATACGTTAGTACTATTAGAAATGCTTTAGAAAAAGCATATCAATCAAAATTAAAGAACAATGACGAATTGGTAAATATTTTAGTCTCTACTAACTTACGGCCTATACAATATATTAGCAATAATGTTATATTAGGTGTTGGGGAGGATGGTAACGGAATGAATTTGGTTGGAAAAATACTTTTACAGATACGAAAGTTTTTAACAAAGCAAAAGGTAAAAGAAGAAAAAATACAAGAGATGCGCTTTAAAACTCTATCTATTCTAGGAGTGTACGCTGCGAGAAACTTTATTCTCGAAAAGATTAAAGAAAATCAAGATATTAAACCGTATATAAATCTTCCATACTATTCTATATTGGAAAAAACTGATCAGTATCTTTCACTGGACAATCCTCCTAAAATAAAGGATATGATTTATAATTACAATGAAATTCAGCATAAACAATTAATAGACAAGATACTTGACAGTGAAAAAGACAAAGATTATGTTATTGAACTATATATGTCGGGTAAACTTCCAGAAATAGAATCGGAACTTCACCACCCTGGTACTTTGACTGTATTTTTGTATAAAAAGGCTATTCCTTATAAAAAGCAAGAATTGGAAAGAATAAGGAAAGAGTTAATTTTTAAAACATATGTCAGTTATACATTCAAAAAGAAATATGAAAACGCTACAGAAGAAGGATTAAATAAACTGTATGATAAATTTATAATTGGAGCTCCTAATCATATTGAATTATTAAATCTTCAAAATAGAATTTTGTATTTGTATGAACTAGGCCAGTTTTCAGCTCGATTAACCGAGTTGATTGATGAGAAACTAAAAGATTTACCTAAAATAGATGAATTTGAAGATCTTAAAGTTCCCGAAGAAGAAGTATTAGAAGAACAAAATAAATCTTCTTCTTCTTCGTCTGCATCTTCGACGGAAGATGAATTAGCGTCCATCTTTAAAGAAAATACAAATAAAAAATCTCTAATCAAGATTTTAACGAATTTATCTGGAAAACCTAAACAATATTATAACGAATGGGATGTTGAAAAGATTAAGAAACGAATAGAAAAATATAAAAGAAGAGCTACTTCTGACGAAGAAATAAAAGAAGAAATAAAAGAAGAGAGGAAAACGAGTGGAATAAATTGGTCCACTGACGTAGCATATATTCAAGACGAAATAAAATACGATAAAGCTTTTCTTGATACTGCACAAGCTCCCGTTCAAATATATTCTGATACTCTACAGAATTCAGAGTTTTATCAATTTTCGCCGCATGCCAATGAACCAATAACCATAAATCAAATTATATTTCCGAATATAAATCTTTATATCATAGCAATGCTCTTGACTACATTAAATGTATCTTCCACGTATTCAACAAGAGGAATGTCTTTAGAAAAAGCTGTAAAACTCTTGTATGTAAACGAAGAGGATTCTTCGAAAGGTTTTGTTACTATAAACGAAGCGATGGAGATTTATCACACCTTGCAAAAAGAAACATTTGAAAAAATGTTTCAAAAGAATTTGACTAAAGCAAATTTGGTTAAATTTAGTAATATATATTACAACGATTTATTACTTCTCACTGGTTATTCCAAGATTCTCTACATGGAACCTAATAGTTTGCTTTTAGGAGCTGGCAGTGAAATGACTCCGGGAAAGAATATAGTAGGTAAAGTATTGATGAGAATTAGAAAAAATTTACGGAAAAATAAAACTTTTCAAATGTTTGAAATTAAGATGGATAATCTTTATTACTTTATTGAAAACGACAAATTTATAAACAATTGGATCAAGATGAGATTGGAAGATTTCTGTAATAACATTCTAAGAATAAATAACTATTTGAACGCAACTAGAAAAATGTATATAAAAGATCCCTCTTCAGAAGAAATTGATAAAAAGTTTGTTGTCGATACAGTAAATATCTTTTTATATCCATGCAAATATTTTTATACTAGAAAAGATCATAATCCGCCCGAATACTTTGTTAGTATGTTAAAGATGATGAAAGGATTCGGATTCGTACCTACACAAAATTATGATAAACTTCTCAACGAGCAGGATGCTATTCTAAGAAATATTAAATATTTCAACGAAGAAGAAGTAGTTTCTAAACCTGTAAAAGTAAATTCTCACCTGCAACGAATGAATAAAATCGATTTTGAATACAAGAACGACCCAGAATATGAAAAAATAAATAGAAAAGCAGAAAAGAAACTAACCAAGCTAAAAAATAGTTACAACGAACGAGGATATGAAAATATTGAATATATACAAAAAGAACTACCTAAACAACCACAATATCTTGGTATACGTAAACGTGACAAAGGTAATAGAACCGTTGAATATGACGAATGGATAAACAATCTGAAAACAATCTACGAAGATGCTGAACAAGTTGTAAATGAGTTTAGAGATCAAAAAATTAAAATTATGACTAAAAAGAGAACAAAACTTACGGAATTATATGAAACTATTAAACAACGTGTAAACAAAGAATTTGACGAAAATGAAAATGTAGGTACAAAAGTTGATAATCTTAGAAAAGAGTTTCAAGCTAAACTTTATGACACCTTAAAATTTGAAGCCCCTGTCGAGCAAACTGTAAAACTAGAAAAAATCAGAAAGAAATACGAAAATCTCATAAACAAAGCCGGGGGGAGACAAGACAAGAAAAAGATTATATATAGCAAGGAAGAATTAGAAAATAAGAAAAATGAACAGAATAAAATACTCTTGTATATGAAAGAAATTAAAAGACAATTTATCGCAGAAAGAAATCATTACAATATTAAAATAAATGAGATTGCCAAAGTTCTTTGGAACTGTTTAATATCAATGTTAATTTCTTTAGTATCGTCTCTGCAGTCTAATAAGATTAAATTAACATCTGAAAACTTTAAAAAAGCAATTATAATATCTCAGACTATGTCTTCGAAAGAGAAAGGTTGTGTGGTTGTAATCAAGGACGAAGAGACAAACTGTATTGCATCAGCGCTATTTAATATACTCAAATCAATTGAAAAGTTTAAAGAAATGTACGCTGAAGAAATACAACCGTGGGACCATGATATAGATCTTGCCGTTTCCATGATTCTGAATAGTCCAGTCACACTTAAAAATCAAAAAGTAATTATTAGCAAAGAAGCTGAATATATTGAAATGGATGAAAAACATAGAGATGATGGAGAACTTGCAATTGTTGATGATTTAGAAATTAAAGGAGAAGAAAGCGAAATGCTTACAAAACCAACATCAAAAGATGACGACGATTTTGAGATCAATATACAAGATTTTAACATTTTTCAAGATGAAGAAGCAGAACAAGATGAAGAAGGAGAACAAGATTATGGTGATGATGAAGAAGAAAGAGATAATGATTTTGAAGCAGAATTTGGTTTCAACGAAAAGAAATATACAAATAGAATGCAAACGCCACTGCAAACGTTATATGGAGACAAGTTGAATTCAAACGATTTGGCCGGGCTGACAAAGTATTTTATGAAGCAGGTTGAATATATCAAGAACTATGATCTGCCCTCTTTCGTGAAGAACAACAGAATAAACTTTTTCGCTACTCAGGAATAAATTGAAATAATTAAAAAAATATATTCATGAATATATTTTTCCTTCATTATATTCAATCTATATGCGCTAGATATCATTGTGATAAGCACGTTGTCAAGATGATTCTTGAAACTGCGCAATTGCTATGCACAGCAATCTGGTGCTCCGGTGGAGAAGCGCCTTACAAAAAAACTCATATGAATCATCCATCGGCTATCTGGGCTAGAAAGAGTAAAGAGAATTGGAATTGGTTACATGTTTTAGGGTTAGAATTATGCAAAGAGTATACGTATAGATACGGTAAGATACACAAAAGTCAAGCTATTATAGAAAGTCTAAAATGTCCAAATATCTCTGATATTCCATTTACTCCTCCGCCTCCAGCAATGCCCAAAATGTACAAAAGCAAAGATTCTCTTTTATCTTATCGGCTATATTACATATTTGACAAGACAAGAATGTTGACATGGAAAAAGAGAGATGAACCGTCTTGGATTAAGAAGACTGCTCCGTTCTAAATAACGATAGAAAAACTGTAAAAGCTTTATTGAAGACTAAGTTTGTTCCAACTAAATTTACATTTAAAAAGTATCATTTGTATTAAAATGGAAGCAATACAGAGATTTTTAGAGAGATATTCTAAAGTTTTATCGAGTTTTGAACCCGTCAAAAATTATATTAAATATAGATATTCCGAGCCTAAAGATGACTTTAGACATACTCTGTCTACTACGACACGTTACAATAACGGTGATTTATGTTCTTGTTCTTCTAATTGGTACAAGAATGGTAAATTACACAGAGATGATCTAGATGAGAAAGGTAGAGTTTTGCCGGCTGTTATAAGTAGTAATGGAATTTGGTATTGGTACAAATACGGGAGACAGCATAGGGATGATAAAGATGAAAACGGTAAAACTTTGCCGGCTGTTATAGATATTTGTGGAACTCAGTATTGGTACAAAAACGGAGAATTGCATAGGGATGATTTAGATGATAACGGTAGAGTTTTGCCGGTCCTTATATATAGTGATGGAACTCAGTTTTGGTACAAGAATGGAAAATGTCATAGGGATGATCCTGATGAAAACGGAAGAGTTTTGCCGGCTGTTATAAGAAGTAATGGAGATAAAGAATGGTGGTTAAACGGTAAAACTTTACCAGCTATTATAAATAGTGATGGAAGTCAGTATTGGTACAAAAACGGAGTATTACATAGGGATG
>Ga0105050_10003365_pt1 | contig 22200 bp, 20 predicted proteins | sample FRY01_FD_78088 | JGI IMG/M metagenome (GOLD analysis project Ga0105050, IMG submission 78088) | Freshwater microbial communities from Lake Fryxell liftoff mats and glacier meltwater in Antarctica - FRY-01 | ecosystem: Environmental > Aquatic > Freshwater > Ice > Glacier meltwater ...
CTGGCGGTGCCATGATATGGCTTTCCCGTCCGCGACGGCGACGGATATAGCGCTGAACAGCAACCGGCAAAATATTCATGATCGCAGCGATCACGGCACGTTCGGGATCAGTCCATCCCGTTTTCTTGAGGATAGAAAAAGCCTTGGCAAATTCGATAATGCGCCCGCTCTTTAGCAATTCAGCGAGCAGGTTCGCGCCATTATGGCTGAATGTCATGTTGCCCAATTGACCGGTCAAGAGCACGTTGTGGCCACTGGCACGCGCGTGTTCGTTGATCGCGACAATCCAGTCGTTGTTGCACAAATTGGCACCGGGCATGTCCTGGAGATATGTTAGGCGGTCGAGTCCCTCCAGCAACGAGCGTCCCGTTGTTGGCACCCGTATATGGTCGATATTCGGATAGAGTTGCGCCGCCTGTGCGGCAAGAATGCCTTCGTCGATAATGCGATGGCTTGACGTGGCATCTTCCTCGACATAGCCGTCTCTGGGTACTGCGGTGTAGGCGGTGACTCTGCCTGTATTTTCAAGCAATATTGCCGCAGACGTTGCCACAGCAGAGCTATCCAGGCCTGCGCTAAAATGAGCGGCAACATTATCTGCCCCGCGCAGGCGGACGGACACCGCATTGTCAAAACGCTCGGTTACCGCGTCGACATATTCCTGATGGGATGACAATTTGAGCGGCGTAACATCGGGTTTCCAATATTGAATCTGCTGAAAACCACTTTGATCCAATATCCCATAATGGCCCGGCTTCACCCGATAGATATTCTCGAAATAGGACCGCTCGCCTTCGAGCGATGCGTGCAGGATCGTCTGTTCGACAAATTCCAAATCCACCTTCTTTGGAATATCTGCCAGCGCGAACAAACCTTTCGGCATGGACGCGAAGGCGATCAAATCGCGACCATGATAGAAATGCATGGGCCGCGCACCAACATGATCGCGGGCAAGTATCATTTTATGATCTTTTGCATCCCAGAGAGCAAAGGCGAAATCTCCACGCAAACGATCTATCGATAGGCTTCCCCATCGCTCATAAGCGGCCAAGATAATGGCGGCATCGGACAAAACTCGCTGCCGTTCGGTTTCGATGCCAAGCTGTTTGACTAATGCGCCGCGATTGTCCAATCGGACGTCCGCAACTATCAGGAAGCGGCCATTCCCTCCCGACAATGGCTGCCGGTCGAACCGGTCTTCGGGCAAAAGTTTTTTGAGATTGCGACCCATCGCAACATCATCAAGCTGCAATTGGTCGGTTCGATCGGGCCCATATATTTTTTGTGCGGCCAGGCTATGCGCGCATTCGCTTGCAACATGTCGCGAGCCAATTGGACGCCAGATACCGGAAAGAGCCGTCATGAACCCTTGCTCTCAGATAGCCCTCCCCTTGGCAAGCTCTCAATCTCAAAGCTTATAAGATATCGGCGAACAGCAAAGCCGAGATAACTTGACGGGGCGGTGATGCCGACCTAGCTTTTTTTGAATAGAAGAAAAAATGGAGAATACGATGTCAAAACAAACCGAGACTCTCACGGAAAAAAATGCTCCGCAAAAGCTGATCTGGGAAACACCTGAAATAGAAGTTCTGGATGCACGCGATGCGGAAGCCGCCTTTTCTGCTAGCTCGGGAGCAGATTTTGGCTTTTATTCCTGACTTTATATCCGTTGAACGCTATTTCGATGAAATTTTAAGTGCTCAAGCAAATGCATGGGTCGGGCAGCAATCTAATCGCGGGCAAAAGATTTTTGGCGTTGCCGTCCATCGCATCATGTCGAGAACAGCCTGAACACCGGCTAGAGCCTGCATGATCCCGTGTTCCAGGGGATCACCTCTTGGCCAACCCGCTGTCCCAAAGCTCATCAGCCACAGGCGAACACCAAAACCATGATTACTTGCCGGGACTATCGAGATAGCTTGACGGGACTATCAAGCCGACCTAGGAATTTTTAGCAAAGATGGAGATGGAGATTAGTATGTCGAAGCAAAATGAGACTCTCGCGGAAAAAGATGCGCCGCAAAAGCTGGTCTGGGAAACGCCTGAAATCGAAGTCCTGGATGCAAGGAATGCAGAAGCTGCCTTTACTCCCTCGGGAATGGACTTCGGCATATATTCCTGAGTTTCTTATCTGCTGAAGAGCATTTCATTGAAATTTGAGACACTCAAGCAATCGTAATAGCACAAAACCTATTTGGGTAAGGCCGAAAATCGCAATGTTTGTCGTTTGCGATATGGAAATTTAGTTACGGCCCGGGGTTTCTCTCGTGCCAATATTCCATTTGGGGCCTTCCCCATATGTTCCCGGCCTGATCGATTGTTCATTCGACTATTATCTTCAAAATTAGATGAGGCATTTTGTTGTGGAAAATGTTTTTCTGCGTAGCAGACCTTCGCAGGGCTTTGCTGAGGCTGGCGCTGTCAGTTTCAGATCACGTGCTAACGACAAGCTGATAAAACTGGACGGCATCAGTCAAGCTATCTGGGATCAACTAGATTATTATACCACCGTTGATGATGTCGCCGACAAACTATCCGCAAGATATGATGCGCCTCATGAGGTCATTCGGTCGGATATCCAAAAATTTGTCACCAGGCTGGACGATCATGGCCTGATTGAACAAACGGCAAACCCCGAATTTGACCGCCAGCGCGAGCGCTATCTTGGCCTGATAAAACAGGTTCTGGTCAATAATATCTATCCCAATGCCGAACTTCAAATCGCACATCTTGAATCGGGCAATGCTAATGAGGATCGGATGGTACGGCAACGGTATCTGCGTGATATTGAGAGCCGCGAGCCCCAAAATTTGGAAAAATTGTTATCCACCAAAAAAGATGGTCGATCGCTTGCTCAAAATGCGCATACCATGTCGGGGACATTGCGGCTGAACAATATCGAACGATGTGCCGAGCGCATATTTGCCGACGGCATAGAAGGTGATTTTCTGGAAGCTGGTGTATGTCAGGGTGGGGCGACGATATTGATGCGGGCGCTGCAGGTTTCTCACCAGCAAAGTCATCGCTCATTATGGGCAATTGACAGTTTTGAAGGGCTGCCACCTTCCAGTGAAAGTGCAGATGATCAACGCTATGGCCTGGACATGGAAGAAGAAAAACAGCCGTGGCTATCCTGTAGTTTGGCAAAGGTGCAAACCCATTTTCAACGTTATGACCTGCTCGATCCGCAGGTGAACTTCCTGAAGGGATTTGTCGCAGACACGCTGCCCGATGCCCCGATCGGTCCGCTCGCGTTGATGCGGCTCGACGTTGATCTCTATAGTTCGACAATGGAATGTCTGAATCACCTTTACCACAAACTGGTGCCCGGCGGATTCGTCATCATTGATGATTATGGCTACTTGCCCGGCTGCCGCGACGCTGTCGATGCCTTCAGAAATCGCCATTCCATAACAGAGCCGATTGAGCATGTGGATTTCACCGGCATCTGCTGGCGCAAGCAAAATTAAGCAGTGACGGAAAAGCAAAGCCTTGTTTCTGTCGTCATGCCGGTATGGAATAATGCGGCCTATGTCGGTGAAGCTATCGAATCGATATTGGCACAAACCCATGATAATGTTGAATTCATCATTGTGGATGACGGGTCGGATGATGAATGTCCGGGCATAATCGCCGATTATGCGACAAAGGATCGCCGGATAAAGCCGCTCTATCGGCAACGTAATCCCCATTTACTCAGTGGTGCCCAGGCGCGCCATGCGGGTATCGCTATCGCCGAGGGCGAGTATATTGCAGCTATGGATAGCGACGACATCGCGCTTCCGGATCGCATTGCCATGCAGCTGGCCTATATGCAGGCCCATCAGCTTGACGCTTGCGGCGGACAGGCGGAAGTATTTGGCGCAAGCGAAGGATCGATCTGGTTCCCCGAAACAGCGATCGCGATTGATCACGAACTGGTCTTTCGCGTGGCGATGCTTCATCCAACCATGATCGTCAAAGCCGATTTCATGCGCGAGGTCCGCTACAATGAAGACGTCGGCCATGACGATTATGAATGGCAGACCCGGGCAACGCAATTGGGCAAGCTGGGCAATATCAATCAGACGGTTTTGCGTCACCGGGTTCATCAAGGTCAGTCCAACCAGCTGTTTCGAGAACAATTCAAGGCCGATTTGCGGCGCTTTCGCTTTGCCCATATATTTCGGCTGTTTCCGAATATTTCGGCGTCAGAGTATCAGATTCTGGGTTTCATGGCCGAGCGCAGACCGCTGGCGACCAGAGAGGAACTTGATCTGGCCGGGGAGTGGCTGATCCGTTTGTCGACGGTGGCAGATCCAAAATTGCGCGCCCGAAACCTGCGTCGCTGGCACGAAATTTGTACAATCGCCGATTATAGACTGCCGAAGGCGGAAATGGATGACATTGGCCATCGCATATTCAGCGCAACCGGGGACTGACATGTTTCGCTATGCCGCTTACGGCTTCCGTTTTGAATTCGCCCGGGCACTGCCGCTGTTTCAGCCGGCAACGCCGCAGGAACCAGATTTCCAGATTGCATATAGCCGATTCCCCGACATCAAAGCATCGCCCGATGAAGCCATACGTCAATTGACTGCGAATCGCAGTGGCTGGACATTGCGATATGTGAACCAGCAACAAGATTGGATCGATTATCGCTATGACCAGTCTGGCAAGCGCCTTCTGGTCAACAGTAACCAGTCTTGGGATGATTGTATCTATCCGCTGGTCAGCGTCGTTTTCGCGCAAATGCTCGCTGATATCGGGCAGTCAATCTTCCACGGCGCCGGACTGAATATTGGCGGCAAGGCCGTCATTTTACTGGGCGGCTCCGGCCATGGGAAATCCACTTTGGCGGGAGCCCTTATCGCAAGGGGGGCAACGCTTTTGACCGACGATCTTGTCTTGATGTCCCATGGCTCAAAGCAACCAATGGTCGAGATTGGTTCCGCACGCCTCAGTTTGCTGCCCGATGCTTATGATGCATTGTCCAAACATGGACTCGATCGGATGCCGGCGGGATTGCGGCCTGATATTGGCAAATATCTGATAGATGCCAGCGGATCGCTGGAACGTGCTCCGTTATCGGCAGCGTTAATCCTGCAAAAGCCCGTTTCATCCGTGAACAATACGCGGTTTCAGAAACTCGGCCAAACCCAGGCAATACTTGCGCTGATGGGAAATCGTTATGGAACGGCGTGGCTAAAAAAAGACGCAGCAGCTGATCTCAGCAACATTGCGACATTGGTTCAGCAAGTCCCGGTCTTCAACATTGATCGTCCACCTTCTTTTCCAAAGCTGATGGAGTCATGCGACCAGATAGAACGGCTGGTAGCGACAAGTTCCTAGTCTATCGTCAACTGCCGATAAATTCGATCAACCCTTCATCGCGCAACTGATTCAATGTTTTCTCGACATCAGCCCGGCATGTTGCAGCATCGACCGAAAACTCGTCCTGCAATATATCGCACAATTGCTGCTTTGATTTGGGCTGCTCGATAAGCGACCAGATCCTCGCAGCAGAATTGTTAAACCCGTAACATTTGCCGCTCTCCAGTTGCAGAGCGACAATCCCGTTGTCGACAACTTGTTCAACGGTTTGATCGGTTCGTCCGATCAGTTTGGGACTGTCCATAAATTACCTTTCAACGAACCCGGTTCGAAATCATCACTGATATTGTTCGTAAACAGCCGCTCCGAACAAGTCCATCGACGAAGATGGCAAAGCCTTGTGCCCGGCATCCAAAAATCACAACATTGCCCCTGAGTAGAGTCTTTGACAGGGAAATTTCAGTGTCAGGCTTCAGATTTTCAGCCGATTTGCCTGATGACAGAATCCAGGGGTTGATTTCGGATCAGTCGAATGAAACGCCTGCCCGGCGGTTCGATCTGCAAGTGGCCACGTTCAGTTGAAGCCACCCGGCCAAAGCAGACACTAGCTTTGTGCAGAGTTTAGCATATTGGATAATGGGATCACAAAAAAAATGCCGCTAGAAGGACAATCATGAAATATCCCAAATTGCTTGAACCGCTCGACCTTGGTTTCACCACCATCAAAAACCGCTCCATCATGGGATCCATGCACACCGGGCTGGAAGAAATGGACGGCGGCTTTGAACGCATGGCGGCCTATTTTGCCGAGCGGGCGGCGAATAATATTGGCATGATCATCACCGGCGGGATTGCGCCCAATGAGGAAGCATCAATGGGCGGCGCGGTCATGTCCAGCGATGAGGAAGCGGCAAAGCATCGGCTGGTCACCGACGCCGTTCATGGCGCTGCTGCCGACGTGAAAATATGCATGCAGATTTTGCACCCTGGTCCTCTTGCCAATAATCCCAAGATGGTCGCGCCCTCCGCCGTACGATCCCGGATTGCCAAACATGTCCCCAATGAGCTCGGCACGGCCGGCATTCACAAGCAGATCAACGATCATGTCCGCTGCGCGGTAATGGCCCAGAAGGCCGGCTATGACGGAGTCGAGATCATCGGTTCGGCCGGATATCTGATATCGACATTCCTGGTCCAGAAAACCAATCTTCGCGAAGATGAATATGGCGGCTCGTTCGAGAATAAAATGCGCTTTGCTCTCGAGATCGTCGAGCAGACGCGTGCCGCCGTTGGCAAGGATTTCATCATCATCTTCCGGATCGCGGCAATGGACATGCTGGATGGCGGGATGAGCTGGGATGAAATCATCATGCTCGGCAAAGCTTTGGAAAAGGCAGGCGTGACGATCATTTCGACCCATTTCACCTGGCATGAAAGCGCGGTGCCGACGATTGCGACCATGGTGCCAAGGGCTGCCTTCACGTCAGTAACAGGCCGATTGCGCAAAGAGGTTGGCGTTCCCGTCATCACCTCCAACCGGATCAATATGCCGGATGTCGCAGAGGAAGTTCTCGCCCGCGGCGATGCCGATCTGGTCTCGATGGCACGACCGCTGCTCGCCGACAGCGAGTTCATGCGCAAGGCCGTCGAAGGGCGCGAGGACGAGATCAACACCTGCATCGCCTGCAATCAGGCCTGTCTCGATCACACGTTCATGGGCAAGCTGACAACCTGCCTGGTCAATCCCCGTGCCTGTCATGAGACCATATTGAACTATGAGCCGGTGACCACTGCCAAGCGGATTGCCGTTGTCGGGGCCGGACCGGCTGGCCTGGCTTATGCCACGGTAGCGGCTCAACGGGGCCATGCGGTAACATTGTTCGAAGCATCTTCCGAAATTGGCGGTCAGTTCAATCTGGCGAAAACCATTCCCGGCAAGGAGGAGTTTCATGAAACGATCCGCTATTATAACCGGATGATCGAAGTGCATGATATTGACCTGCGGCTCAACGTCAAAGCAGACGCGGCAGCGCTCAAAAAAGAGGGCTTTGACCATGTCATCGTCTCGACCGGTATCAAGCCGCGCACGCCCGATATTGAAGGCATCGATCACGCAAAGGTTGTCGGCTATGTCGACGTGATCAAGGGCAACAAGCCGGTCGGACAGAAGGTCGCCATTATCGGCGCGGGTGGTATTGGTTTTGATGTCGCGGAATTGATCAGCCATGCCGGTGTATCAGGCGCAATTGACCGTAATGTCTTCGCAGCAGAATGGGGTGTTGATTTTGAAAATCACCCGCGCGGCGGCGTCACCGGAGTAGAGCCCAAGGTGGTCAAGTCTGATCGTGAAATCACCTTGTTGCAGCGCAAGGACAGCCGGATCGGAACGGGTCTCGGCAAGACAACCGGCTGGACTCATCGCCTCACGCTGACGCGCCGCGGCGTTGGTATGATGAACGGTGTTGAATATGTGAAAATCGATGATCACGGGCTGCATGTCCTGCAAGGCGGACAACCGGAGCTTCTGGAGGTTGATACGATCATCATCTGCGCCGGCCAGGACCCGTTGCGGGAGCTTTATGATGATCTGCTTGCAGAAAATATCTCGGCAGAGCTGATCGGCGGCGCCTATGAAGCGATGGAACTCGACGCCAAGGCCGCGATCAATCAGGCGAGCTACATGGCTGCTGCGATCTAGAAGGCGGTTTCAAAAATGCGCTGAGCATCAGCGCGCCAGGAAAAATGGAGGAAGCGATGACAAGCCCATATGGGCTAGTCATCCGCCTCGCCGCCGGCATCGATGGCAAAATGTTCGGCAACCAGGGCTCGAATGTCGATCCTGACTTTCAGCCGCGCCGCGAGCAGCGCCATGCCGCTGATTTTGCGCTGCACGAACAGCAGATCGGTCGGCGGGATATGCCATGCAGCCCTGTCCGCCGCCACGTCCATGGTCTGATCGCGCAATGTGCCAACGAAACCACGATCGCCAAAATCGAACCTGCCGGGGCGATTGAGTTCGCCGACAACGACATCAATCATCCTGTCGATCCGGTCGCGATGCCTGGTGATTGCTGCCGCGCCGACAAAACCGGTTGCCAGCGCTGCCTCTCGCACCCCGTCGCGATCACCATTCAGGGCCGCGACGATCAGCGTCCGGTAACCATCAGCCAATTTGGCATCGATCCGCCTGGTCGCGCCAAAATCGAGCAGCACGAGCTTTCCTGTTTCCGGTTGATAGCGATAATTGGCGAAATTGGGATCCGACTGAATGATCCCGAATTCAAATATTTCCCGCATCACCAGCTTGAACAGCAAGCGCATGGCTGCGTCCCGGGTTTCCTGCGGCGCATCCACCAGAGTCTCGATCGCCTTGCCATCGACAAAGCTCATGGCCAGCACCTGATCCGTGGTGAACTCATCATCGAGAAGCGGAATGACATAATCGGGCGCTTCCGCAAGCAGCGCGCCGAACTTGCTCAAATATCGACCTTCCCGGACATAATCAGCTTCCTGATGGAGCTGCTTCTTGGCCTCGGCCAACAGCGGCGCAATGTCCAGTTCAGCCGGCAACAGATTTGAAAGGCGCAACAAGGTTGCTACATTGTCTACATCCGCATCAATGCTTGCTCTTACGCCGGGATATTGCACTTTTATCGCCAGGTCGCGGCCGTCCGGCGTCTTTGCCCTGTGCACCTGGCCAATGGATGCAGCCGCAATCGGCGTGGCTCCAAAATGCGCAAATCGCTTGCGCCAATCTCGTCCCCATTGCTCCTGCAATACGCGCTGCAATTGCTGGGGCGGCATGCGGTGGGCATTGTCGCGCAGCCGTGCCATGATCTCGGTCAGTTCGGGCGGAAGCATGTCTCCGGCATCCAGCGAGATCATTTGTCCGAGCTTCATCGCCGCCCCGCGCAAATGCGACAGCCGGTCAGCGACCCTGGCCATATTGCCTGGCGTGAGCATCATGTCGCGCATGGCCGGGCGTTCGCCATCAGCCAGTCGCCGCGCACCTTCGGCAATCATGCCGCCCGCGACCCCACCGGCCAACCGGCCAAAATGGCTCAGGCGGGACAATCGACTGTGCGGGACGGCGCGGTTCTTGTAATCACTGCTATTGTCAGTCACAATTTTACCATCCCCGGCTTCCCGGCACGCCTTTGAACGGGCCAGCGAGATTGCTGGTTATCCAGCCACCGTAAAAATTACCGGGCTGCGGGATCGCAGTTTCACCGTTGACACTGCACCGGTCAAACGGTCCGGCATAAAAGGCGACATGGTCTTGCAAGATCAGGAAATCTGCGCTGGGGCTTGGATAGCTCCAGCCAATGCGCGGCAATATGCTATCGCCGATGACCACATCCCAATAGACCGCGGCGCCTTTCCATTCGCAAAAGGAACTGCCCTCCGCCCGGCGCAGCAGTCCGGGCGTAATATCCGATACCGGAATATAATAGCTGGGCGGATGGCTGGTCTCGAGCGTGCGCGCACTCTTGCGGGTATTGGCGACAATCTGTCCGCGATGTTCGATCATGATCCGGGCCGGGCATGGCTCGGCAACCGCCGGACGGGGATAGTGCCAGACGCTCTCTTGTCCGGGTTCGATCGGATCTGGTCGCGGCATCATGTCGGTAACCGCCTGCCAGCATCGCGGACTGTAATCTTGTTCATATTGTTCTTCTCGCCCATTGGGACATATTGCGAACTGCAATCATCTTGGTGAAAGCCAAGTCTTCCTGGTCCTCCCTGTGACCTTATTCCGTGCAAGGCCATACGGCTGAAAGACCTATGTTATGAAAATTGCTATTGTTGGTTCAGGCCTGTCCGGCCTCGCCTGTGCGGACCAACTGGTTGCCGCTGGCCATCGGGTCAGCCTGTTTGACAAGGCCCGTGGCCCGGGAGGGCGAATGTCGACGCGGCGGATGGACACGGTCGTTGGCCAGGTCAGCTTTGACCATGGGGCGCAATATTTTACCGTCCGCGATCAGGCCTTTCAAACAGTGGTCAACCAATGGCAGGATAACGGCATAGCGGCCCGCTGGCCTGGCGCCGGTCCCGACGCATGGGTTGGCGTGCCGGCGATGAACGCGCCGATCAAGGCGCTCGCCGCCCGGCATGATGTCACATGGTCGCTGCGCATAGATGGCTTGGTAAAAAAAGATGATGACTGGCAATTGCAAAGCGACGGCCAGATCATCGAGACCTTGTTTGATATCGTCATTCTCGCCATTCCCGCCGAACAGGCCGCTGATTTATTGACATCGTGGGACAAGGATTTTCTGGCGGTCGCGGCGCACACGGTTTCTGCCCCCTGCTGGACATTGATGCTGGCCTTTGCCGATTCGCTGCAGACGGACAAAATAACCGTTGGAGACGATCCCGTCATCGGCTGGGCTGCGCGCAATTCCGACAAACCCGGTCGGACAGGACCAGACAGCTGGGTCATTCAAGCCTCCCCGGACTGGTCTCTGGAACATCTGGAAGACAGCCAGGACGAGGTTATCTCGATATTATCCGCACGTTTGGCGGATATTCTAGGTGTTGCACTGCCCGATCCACTGGTCGCATCCGCACACCGGTGGCGCTTCGCCCGATCGGGCAAAGCAGATCAAGATGCGCTCTATAACGAGGATTTGAAAATGGGCGTTTGCGGAGACTGGTTGATCGGCCCGAGAGTCGAATGTGCCTGGCTATCCGGGACGGCGCTGGCCAGGATGATCCTTGCCTAAAGCGCTGCCAGGGCGAGTGTGGTTACGCCCAGACCGGCAGATAATATTATCCGCAGGCGGAGCATCCAGTCCGGCATTATATTCAGGCGGTTCAGCCTGACATCCACCCACAGGGCTGCGATCAGGGCAATGCCAAGCAACGCCAGCGACGGGCCAGGCCAGCTTGAACCGATCATCCAGGGGATGCCGCTGACCATCGCCAGCAGACTGGGCAGGACGGCGACGCTATACACCCATCGCGGCGCCCCGGGACTGGCAACCGCCAGGCCCCACCAGAAGCCGCCGAGAAAGCTGAAGATCAGAGCCGCATATAGAAATGTTGCGCTCAGCGCGATGTAACGGGTGTTTTCGACAAACACGGCGACCAGACACAGGACTTGCGGCAATAGTCCGGCCAATCCGAGAAGGCGAGCGGAAGGAGGAAGTTTGGTTTGCACATGATTTCCCATTAGCGGACGCGGTTCTTGGTCACCTGGGGGGCTCAGCACTTTCGTCCAACAGCAGAATCACTTCACGGGCGGACGACCAAATTCCCCAGATGCTTTCCGTTGAATAGCATGAACAGGGCCTCGGGAAAATTATCAATTCCTTCAACAACATGTTCGGGCAGAACAAGGTCACCGGATCGCATCAAATCGGAAATTTCTTTCATCGCTTCGGGATATTTTGCGGCATGATGGCTGACCACAAAACCCTTCATCATCGCGTTTCGTTCGGCGAGCCGTAGATATAATTTGGGTCCGCGCACATCTCCCAGATTTTGATATTGCGAAATCGCACCACAAATCACCACACGCGCTTCCGCAGCTGCCAGATTGTCGAGCACATGGTCGAGAATTTCGCCGCCAACATTGTCAAAAAAGACGTTTACGCCATCGGGAGCCGCCTTTTTCAGTTGCTCACCAACATCACTATTCTTGTAATCAATCGCAATATCGGCGCCGAGCTCATCTGTCAGATATTGGCATTTGGCCGGCCCGCCGGCGATGCCAATAACTCTCGCGCCCCGCATTTTTGCCAGCTGGACGACAATCGATCCAACAGCGCCTGCAGCGCCTGACACAACCACGACGTCATGCTCTTGCACTTCACCGACGGCGACCAGTCCAACCCATGCGGTCAAGCCTGTGGTGATGCCCAGAGGTCCGGCAAATGCGCTTGGTGCGATACCGTCTTCCGGAACAATCCTGGTCACGGTACTGTCGGGCAAAAGCGCAAAAGTTTGCGCCGACATAAGCCCATAGACCCAGTCACCGACTGCCAGATTGTCGCTGTTGCTCTCTACGATCTGGCCGACACCGAGCGCTCGTATGGTGGTGCCAATCTCACCAGTCTTGTGCATCCCTTCGTCATTCAATGTCGTCCGGATCCAGGCGTCCATCGAGAGCGTATCCACTTTCGCCACAATATGACCGGCGGGGATGGCGTCAATATTGACATCCTCGACACCGAAGTCATTGATGGTTGGCATGCCGTCAGGGCGTTGCTTGATGAAAACTCTGCGGTTCTGGATAGTGATGGCCGAACTCCTGCCAAAAGATGAGGAACATCCGCTTGTTTATGATCATCACCATAGGCCGCAAGTAGCATTTTGAGTAGCTGCCCGGATCAATCTCGATGTTCGAGTCCATTGCCAGATTTGCGGCACTTGCGGGCGAAGGTTAGAAAACCAGTCTATTCAGAAAGCGAACAGTGGGACCGGCGAAAATTTCAGTAAAACTGCGATCGAGCGACTCTATTCCTGGTCGTCAGCATCCATATCCTTCTTGCCGCACAGCCCATCGATTTGAGTCTGGCGCTTTTGCAAATAATATTCGCGGGCCGCGACATAGGGGTCGTTTGAATTCTGGACCTTTTCCAAATCCTCGTCAAATTCCACCCGCTTGTCCAGCTCACGAGCAACGCCAGTTGGAACGGTGTAACTAAGCTGGTTGAACGGTTTTCCAGCAAAATGCGGCAGCAAAAAGCCATCCAATCCACCGCCGATCAAGTCGCGAACGCTCGTTGCGCCGACGATCGGCAGAAAGAGAAATGCCCCCGGTTTGACACCATAGCATCCCAAAGTATCGGCAAAGCCATTTTTACGCTGCGGCAAGTTGATCGGTTTCCGTCGGGCAATATCGAAAAGCCCGACCAGGCCGATGGTCGAGTTTATTATGAAACGACCGGCGGTTTCTGCGGCCTTGCCGGGCTTGAGCTGCAACAGGAAATTCACGAAGACGGCGGGTTCATGGAGGTTGTTTGCGAAATTCCGCAGGCCATTGCGGATCGGTTCCGGAACTGCTTTTTCATAAGCATCCGCGGTTGGCGCAACCACGGCTGCATCAATGGCTTGGGCGATGGCGTAAGATTCGACGTTGATATTTTGCAATGGATCGCCGGGCGTGCGGATTTGCCCGGTCACAACGATCACGCCAGCCTCTGGGCTTGCCGCCGCTGCCGGTTGCATCGGCTCCACCTGTTGCACGGGCGTAGTCATCTCATCCGGTGCCAAATGAGATGTTGCTGCGAGGGGCGTTTCTTCAATGGGGGTTGCTGGCAGCAGAACCAATGCAACGGCTGCGTCGGGCGCCGGCGCTATCACCAGAGTTTCGATATTTACGATTGAAACCGGGCGATCCGGTACCGCTTGATCGCTCAGCATCGGTGCCGCCAAAGCGTCGTTCGGCGAAGCTATCTCCACAGGCGGGGTAGCGTCAGAATATGCCGGTGCGCTGGCCAGTAGCAGCACACTTATTGATCCCGCCATGCTCATCCGCCTGCCCTTTTTATGCTTTTTGTCGACTTGAGGCCAGACTTCAGGCTCCGGATTATTGGTCAGCCGTCGCTGACGGCATTACCTGCAGATGGAATATTTTCACCCGCACCAAGCATGGTCCTACACGCAGAAAGCGCAAGAAAGGAAATTACATTTACGGCCAGGCACGATTGTTTGAAAATATCTGGCTCCTTTCCGAGGAGTTGCGGGCGCTAGCGCCGTTGGGCCGGGTTGAAATTAACTTCCATGTTTGAGGCCATTTTCCCGTTCCCGGCCGACAGATATCCGTTGCTGGCAGCGAGCGAAGCAGTGAACAGCTTGTGCATCATTCAGATCACAGGAAGGTTGAACGCAATCGCTGCTCTTTCAGCTGGTGCCGAAGCACGACCACCAATGTTGACGGTGGAGCGGGTGAAGGGAATCGAACCCTCGTCGTAAGCTTGGAAGGCTTCTGCTCTACCATTGAGCTACACCCGCATTTCCAGATCGACCGGATGGGCAGCTATTGCCACTGCTTTTGTGGTGCGTCAATCAGGAAAGGTCGAGATTTGCCTTTGTCCTCTGGTCTTGTTGAGCAAACCATAGAGCCACAGCCTGTTGCTCCGTGTCGCTCATATGCAATCCCTGTTTCGAGCGCCGCCAGAGGACATCCTCGGCGGTGCAGGCAAATTCGCGATCAATCAGCCAGCGGATCTCGATTTCATACAGGCCAGCGCCGAATGGCTGGCCCATATCGGCAATATTCTGGATGTCCTTGAGCAGGATTGCGACATCGGTGCCATAGGCCCGCACCAGTCGGTGCAGGATGGACCGGTCGAGAAAATCCCATTGTCCGGCATATTGATCAACCAGCACATCAAAACCATCGGGCGAAAAATCGCCCCCGGGCAGATGCGCCTCCTTGGTCCAGTCGTCGCCGTCAACATCCAGCGCTTCCGACAGCGTCCGGATCGCCTGCAGGGCCAGCACCCGATAGGTGGTAATCTTGCCGCCAAAGATCGACAGCACCGGCGCGCCATTTTCATTGTCATAGTCGAAGACAAAATCGCGGGTGACCGTGGCGGCGCTGCGGCTGTGATCGTCGAACAGCGGCCGCACGCCGGAATAGGTCCATTGGATGTCATCCGGGGTCACTGGTATCTCGAAATATTCGCTGGCCGCATCGCACAGATAGGCGATTTCGCCATCGCTGATCTTGGCGTCGCCTTCGGCATAGCTCCAGGGCTCGTCGGTGGTTCCGATCAGCGTGTGATCGCCTTCATAGGGGATGGCAAAGATGATCCGGCCATCCCTGTTCTGGAAAATATAGCTATGATCGCCCTGATATTTGCGCTTCACGACGATATGGCTGCCCTTGACCAGACGCAGTTTCGCCGCATGGTTGCTGCGGTCATATAATGCCGTGACCGGATCAACCCAGGGGCCGGCGGCGTTCACCAATATCTTTGCCTGCTCGGTTATTGTCTCGCCATTCTGCTTGATTTGCAGATCCCAGTGATCCGCATCGCGCTGCAGTCCCACGCATTCCGCCCGGGTCCGGATGTCGGCACCCCGGTCTGCGGCATCACGGGCAGTTAGCGATACGAGCCGGGCATCCTCGACCCAGCAATCGGAATAGGCGAATCCCTTTTTCAGCCGCTTTTGCAGCGGGTCGCCCCGATAGTCCTTCCGCAGATTCAGGCTCTTGGTTGCCGGCAAAATGTCGCGGCCGCCAAGATGGTCATAGAGGAACAGGCCGAGACGCAGCAGCCAGGCCGGGCGCATGCCTTCGTCTACCGGCAAGACAAAGCGCATCGGCCAGATGATATGCGGGGCCGCACGCAGCAGGACTTCCCGTTCTTTCAACGCCTTGCGGACAAGGTTGAATTCATAATGTTCGAGATAGCGCAGGCCGCCATGGACCAATTTGGTGCTGGCCGACGAGGTATGCGAAGCCAGATCGTCGCGTTCGACCAGCAGAACCTTCAATCCCCTGCCCGCTGCATCGCGCGCAATTCCGACGCCATTTATGCCGCCGCCAATAATGGCCAGATCATACATCGCAGTCGTCATAAAGTAACCGGCGATTCGCGCAATGCTGCAATGCAATATATCCGGCTCCGGCTTGGCTTTTGCTTGCCTTTTGGATGCCAGCTTATAGCGTGGAATGTAGAAAAAGGAGCGGATGATGTCGGCACAGCATATATTGGTCATCGATGAAGGAACGACGTCGACGCGGGCGATGCTGTTTGGCATCGACGGTAAATTGCAAGGCTCGCAGCAGGAAGAGTTGCTGCAATATTATCCAGCACCCGGCCTCGTCGAGCATGATGCTGTCGAAATATGGGACAAGACGCTGCGCTGCTGTCAGAAAATGATCGAGCAAGTCGGCGGCGCCGACAAGATTGCCGCCATTGGCATTGCCAATCAACGCGAAACGGTGGTCGCCTGGGACAAGCGCACCGGCGAGCCGCTTTGCAAGGCGATTGTCTGGCAGGATCGCCGGACCGCGAAAACATGCGACCGGATGAAAGCCGAGGGTCTCGAGCCGATGGTCCAGGCGAAAACCGGCCTGCTGCTCGATCCCTATTTTTCGGGCAGCAAAATCGGCTGGATGCTGGAAAACTGGCCAGAGGTGCGCGCTGCGGGAGACAATCTGGCCTTTGGCACGATCGAATCCCATCTCATTTTTCGGCTGACCGGTGGCCAGCATATCACCGACGCCAGCAATGCCAGCAGAACGATGCTGTTGGCGCTTGATGGCGATGACTGGGATGACGAGCTGCTGTCGCTGTTTGATATTCCGAGACAGGCGCTGCCGCAGATTGTTGACTGCGCCGGCGATCTTGGCGCGACTGCCGCCGACTTGTTCGGGAGCAGCATCGCCATTGCCGGTTCCGCTGGCGATCAACAGGCGGCGACCATCGGCCAGGGATGCCTGGCGGTGGGCCAGACAAAGGCAACCTTCGGGACCGGCGCCTTCGTTCTGACCAATAGCGGAGAGACGCCGCCGCAGTCGGACAACCGTCTGCTGTCCACGATCCTCTATCAATATCAGGGCCAACGGATCTATGCGCTTGAAGGGGCCATTTTCGTCGCCGGAAGCCTGATTCAATGGTTGCGCGACGATATCGGCTTGCTGAAATTCGCGGGAGAGAGCGAGGAACTGGCACGTTCGGTCAAAGATAACGGCGGCGTCTATCTGGTCCCTGCCCTGTCTGGCCTTGGTGCACCCCATTGGCGCGCCGATGCGACAGCGACCATCTCCGGCCTCAGCTTTGCTTCGAAAAAGGCGCATATCGCCCGCGCTGCGCTGGAATCGACGGCCTATCAATGCCAGGATCTGAAAACTGCTTTTTCCGCCGATGGTGTCGACTGGCACAGTCTGCGGATTGATGGCGGAATGGTGGTCAATGACTGGATGGTCCAGGACTTGGCCGACATATTGGATATCACGGTCGAGCGGCCGGAGTTTTTCGAGACCACAGCGCTCGGCGCAGCCATGCTCGCGGCGGTCGGATGCGGCATCTATCCATCGCTAGAGGCAGCCACGGTGATGATATCGGGACTGGATGTCCATCAACCCGATATCGAACCTGAAACCAGACGTCTGCGTCTGGCGGGATGGAAGCAAGCCATAGATTCGGTTTTGGCGCGCTAGGCCCAGTCGGGACATAAAAAAGCCCGCCTGAAGCGGGCTTCTCTAAATTTTTATCGGCAACCGATGCTAAGCGTCGGAAACTTTCTTCTTTTTCTCGGCCTTCACGTCCGCCCAGATCGTCCGGTAAGACAGATAGGCGAGGATGGTCGCGATCAGCAGGAAGGCGAGAACCGCCCAGCCAGCTTGATGCCGCTCTTCCAGCTTGGGTTCAGCGGTCCAGATCAGGAAAGCGGAAACATCGGCTGCCATCTGATCAATGCTGGCCTTGGTGCCATCGGAATAGCTGACCTGATCTTCAACCGCCAACGGTGGTGCCATCGCCAGGTTCAGGTTCGCAAAATAGGGATTATAATGCAGTCCCGGTCCCGGTTGATTGGCTTCCGGCAGATTGGCCGGTGGATCGATGTAGCCGGTTAGCAAGGAGTAGACATAAGGTGCGCCGCCTTCACGTGCCTTGGTCATCAACGACAGATCAGGCGGGATCGCGTTATTGTTGGCAGCGCGCGCGGCAATATCATTGGCGAATGGCAGAGGGAGTTTGTCCGCTGCCAAACCAGGACGCGTGGTCATTTCCCCGGTATTCGGATCAGCGTCAGGAACGCCGATCGACCAGTTGGCAGCAATCGCCTTCACTTCATCTTCATTATAGCCAATTTCTTCCAGATTGCGGAAGGCAACCAGACGGAGAGAGTGGCAAGCCGAGCAGACTTCCTTGTAAACCTGGAAACCGCGCTGCAGTTGCTGGCGATCAAATTTGCCGAGCGGGCCGTCAGAAGCGAAGGATATTTCTTTCGCCTCTCTGTGGAACTCATGCTCCGCCGTTTCAGCAGGCGGATTTGAAAAATATTCAATTGCGCCCATGCCAGATGAGATCAACAGCCAGCCCGAAAAGAACAGGCCAATCAAGATTCCGATAATTCTTACCATTGCGACAGGTCCCTGTTTCTTAGCTGGCGGTTGTGAGTGGCTTGCCGGTTACCGATTCCGTAATACTGTTCGGCAAGGGCTCAGGCTTTTCCAACCGAGACAACAGCGGCAATATGATGAGAAAATGTGCAAAATAATAGGCGCTGGCGATCTGGCTGATCATCACGAAAGGTTCCGCTGCCGGTGCGCCGCCACAATATCCGAGCACCAAGATATCAACCACAAGAATGCCGAAGAAGATCTTGAACTTGGGCCGGAACATTCCGGAACGAACCGGTGATCTGTCCAGCCAGGGCAGGAAGAACCAGACCAGGATTGCAGAGAACATCGCCAGCACACCAAGCAGCTTCGCCGGAATGAACAGGAAGTCGACGGTGAAGGCGCGCAGAATCGCATACCAGGGCCAGAAATACCATTCGGGAACGATATGAGCCGGCGTGGAGAGCGGGTTCGCCGGGATATAATTGTCCGCATGTCCCAAAGCATTGGGCAGGAAGAACACCAATATCGTGAAGAAGATCAGCGCCACGCCGAGCGTCCAGCCGTCCTTGGCTGTATAATAAGGGTGGAATGGAACCGTATCCTGTGGCCCCTTCACATCGACGCCAGTCGGGTTGTTGGAACCCGGAATGTGCAGCGCCCAGATGTGCATGATAATCACGCCAGCGATGACGAATGGTAGCAAATAGTGAAGCGAGAAGAAGCGGTTCAGGGCAGCGTTATCCGGCGCAAAACCACCGAGCAACAGTTCCTGAATCGGCTTGCCGACCAGCGGGATCGCCTCGAACAGGCCGGTAATCACCTTGGCACCCCAGAAGCTCATCTGACCCCAGGGCAGTACATAGCCCATGAACGCAGTCGCCATGGCGAGCAGATAAATGACCACACCGAGCAGCCAAATCATTTCGCGAGGCGCTTTATACGAGCCGTAGAACAGACCGCGTCCGATATGGAGATAGATGGCGATGAAGAAGAAGCTGGCGCCATTGGCATGGGCATAGCGGATCATCCAGCCACTGTTCACGTCGCGCATGATATGTTCGACCGAATCAAACGCAATATTTGCATTGGCCGCATAATGCATGGCCAATATGATACCGGTGACGATCTGAACGACCAGAAATATTCCGGCCAGAGAACCGAAGTTCCACATATAGTTCAGGTTGCGCGGGGTTGGATAGCCAGCGCCCAGACTATTGTAGATCAGCCGCGGAACGGGAAGTTTTTCGTCCATCCACTGACCGAATTCGGTTGCTGGTGTATATTGTTTTGCCCAAGGAAAGCTCATTTTTCTCTGTCCTTTAGCCGATTTTCACGACGGTGTCTGATTGGAATTCATATTCTGGCACATCCAGATTTCTGGGGGCCGGACCTTTGCGGATGCGGGCTGCCGTATCGTAGCTCGAACCATGGCAGGGGCAGAAATAGCCGCCAAATTCACCCTTGTTCTCGCCTTCGGCCGCACCGAGTGGAACGCAGCCCAAATGGGTGCAAACACCCAGAGTGATCAGCCAGTTTTCCTTGCCGACCTTGGTGCGTTCTTGCAAAGTCTGCGGGTCGCGCAGCGATGAAATATCCACCGCATTGGCTTCCGTGATTTCGGTGTCCGTCAAATTGCGGACAAACACAGGTTGCTTGCGCCACAACAGCTTTATCGCCTGTCCGCGTTCGATGGCGGACACATCAACTTCAACCGATGCGAGAGCGAGAACGTCCGCGCTCGGATTCATCTGATTGACCAACGGGAAAACGGTAGCGACCGCCCCGGCACCAGCGAAACTCACTGCTGCGATATTGATAAAGTCCCGGCGGCGAACGCCGCCTTCTTCTGCGACTGCCGTTTCAGCTGTTTCAACCGTTGCCATGCAAACAAGCCCTATGAATTAGTTATGACCCCCGCTGCCCGAATGTTCGATGCTGCTTAACAGCGATTTGAACAGGCAGTGATTTGCGCGCCTGATAGCCGTGAAGGATAGGGTTTGCCAACAGGGAATTTTCGATTGACCAAACATTCACTTGTCGGTCATGGTGAGCGGCCCATGAGGATAGCATTGTATCAACCCGAGATTGCGGGAAATTTAGGAACGATTTTAAGGACTTGCGCATGTCTGGACGTGCCGGTTGATATCATAGAACCTTGTGGATTTCCGTTCAGTGATCGCAGTCTGAAACGGGCCGGAATGGATTATTTCGAGCATGTTCGCTATACCCGGCATGCCGACTGGGATACGTTCCGTGCGACCGTTGATTCCCTTGCCGCCAGGATTATCCTGCTGTCCAGCAAGGCGGATGCACCGCATCATGGATTCGCATATCGCAAAAATGATATTCTTCTGTTCGGATCGGAAGGATCAGGAGTTCCCCTGACTGTACAGGAGCAATGCGATGGTAGAATCGCCATCCCGATGAAACCTGGCATGCGTAGCTTGAATCTGGCAGTTTCGGCTGGCATGGCCTTGGGGGAAGCACTCAGACAAACAGGACAATTTCCGGAATGACGACAATATTAGATGACCAGCAGCACACGGCCCAGACGTGGTTCAAGGAACTGCGTGACCAGATATGTGCGGAATTTGAGAAAATTGAAGCGGAAGCAGATAGCGACGCGACCTTCGATTATCTGCCCTGGGATCGCGAGAATCCGGACGGCAGCCCTGGCGGCGGCGGCATTCAGGGGCTGATGAAAGGCAAGATTTTTGAGAAAGTCGGCGTGAATATTTCCACCGTTGACGGCTCGTTCAGCGAAGAATTTCAAGCCCAGATCAACGGCGCGGAAGATGATCCGCGATTTTTTGCCACCGGCATCAGTCTGGTTGCGCATATGGCGAATCCGCATGTGCCCGCCGTGCATATGAATACGCGATTCCTGTGCACGACCAAACGGTGGTTTGGCGGCGGTGCCGATCTCAATCCGGCGATCGTCTATGACGAAGATACCGAAGAGTTTCACGCCCGATTCCGCTCGGCCTGCGCACCGCACAACCCGGAATATTATCCCCGGTTCAAGAAATGGGCGGATGACTATTTCTACATTCCCCACCGCAAGGTGCACCGTGGCGTCGGCGGCATATTCTATGACCATATCGAACTGGACAAAGAATCTGACTTTGATCGCCATTTTGCCTTCACCCAGGATGTCGGCCGGGCTTTTCTCGACATATTTCCGAAACTGGTGCGCAAGCGGATGGCCATGGAATGGACCGCGGAAGAAAAACAGCAGCAGCTGGAATGGCGCGGTCGCTATGCAGAGTTTAATCTGGTCTATGACCGGGGCACGACCTTCGGTCTCAAGACCGGTGGCAATGTCGGCGCGATATTGATGAGTCTGCCGCCCGAAGCCAAATGGACCTGAAGCCAAATGGTCCCAAATGATGTGACGGAGCAGCTTCAGGATGTTCCCAGGGGCCATGTCGCGACGATCGTGACCCATCTGGAGATGCTGGAGAAACCGACATTGCCGGAGACCAATTCCAGCCTTGTTCTGGAAAGCTGGCCCAATCCGGCTACTGAGGACTATCGCGCGCTGTTCCGGAGGGTCGGGGAGCCATGGCTGTGGATGTCGCGGCTCTTTATGGATCAGGCGGAACTGAAAGCGATTATTGATGATCCGGCGGTTGAAATTTCGATCGTCCGCGATGGCGCAGAGCCAGTCGGTTTTATCGAACTGGATTTCCGGCAATCCGGCCAGTGCGAAATTGCCTTTTTCGGACTGGTTCCCGAGCAGAATGGCATGGGCCAGGGTCGCTGGATGATGAAACAGGCGCTGGAACAGGCGTGGCGAGACGGGATCAGACGCGTCTGGCTGCATACCTGCACACAGGATTCGCCGCGCGCCC
>Ga0105050_10003369_pt1 | contig 22182 bp, 18 predicted proteins | sample FRY01_FD_78088 | JGI IMG/M metagenome (GOLD analysis project Ga0105050, IMG submission 78088) | Freshwater microbial communities from Lake Fryxell liftoff mats and glacier meltwater in Antarctica - FRY-01 | ecosystem: Environmental > Aquatic > Freshwater > Ice > Glacier meltwater ...
GGGGGGGCGGTCCGAGGATCCATTGAGGGCGTTTTGGAGGGCGCCTTCGACGAGTTGGCCGCAATGGATTTTCATGGGGGGGAGGGGGCCGAGGTCGCCGGAAAGATCGTCGGGGGTGAGGTTTTGGGCTTCCTCGATGGTCTTGCCCTTGAGGAGTTCGGTGGCCATGGAGGCGACGGCGATGGCGGTCTGGCAGCCGAAGGATTGGAAGGAGGCGCGGTCGATGACCTTCTTGCCGTCCTTCTCAGTGAACTTCAGCCACATGCGGAGCATATCCCCGCAATCGACGGAGCCGGCCGTGCCGACGGAATCGGCGTCCGCCATTTCCCCGAGGTTGCTGGGATTGGCGATGGCTTGGCGGGCGCGTTCTTCGAAGTGATCTGAGGATTGGTCGGGCATGCGGATGGGGTGCGGGGGAACTGTGGCGTGTGTAGGGCGGGAGACAATGGGAAATCGTGAAATAACGTGAGGGGGGAAGGGAGGGCGGGATGGGGGGTGGCGAATGCGGGGTGGTTGGCTGTTCGATCCGTTGCCTGCGCCCCTTCGGGGCTTGTGGCATTGCGGGGCGTTCCTACCCACGGGGTGAACCCCGGGGCTAATTGCCTGCGCCCCTTCGGGGCTGTCTGAAGTTGGTGCGTCCCGTTGGGGCTTGTCAGTGGGGCGGCGCAGGGCTTGAATGCGGTGCACCGAGGAGGGGGTGGTCCCTCCCCGTCCGGTATGTATTTTCTCGGCGTCGAAAACGGCCTGGCTCGCACCCGCAGCGTGGTCCTGAATCTCGAATCGGCCTCGATCGAGGCCGAGGCGGTGGTGAATCATGATTTCATCGCGAATTTGCCTCCGGGGCACCGCGAACAGGATCCCTCGCAGTGGATTCAGGCGGTGGATGAGACGGTGCGGCGGTGTTTGGAGCATTTGGGGGAAGGGCGGAAGCGGTTGGCGGGGATCGGGGTGGCGGGGCATGCGCGGGCCCCGGTGTTTTTGGATCGAGAGAACCGGATCATCCGGCCGGCCAAGGTGGGGGGGGGGCGCTCCACGATCCGGCAGCGGGAGGAATTGCAGCGGGCCTTTGGCGGGTCACCGGGACTGATCGAGTTGACGGGGAATTCGACCCGCGCGGGATCGGTGGCGGCGAAGTTGCTGTGGTTGAAACAAAGCGAGCCGCATCACTTTCAGCGGTTGGCGACGGTGATGATGCCGCATGAGTTCATCAACTACTGGCTGACGGGGGTGAAGCGGACGGAGTTCAGCGAAGCGGCACAGACGGGGCTGCTGGAGGTGCGGAGTCGGGAATGGTGTGGGCCGTTGACGGAGTATATTGATCCAAGTTTGTTGCGGATGTTGCCGCCGGTGCGGAGTTCGCGGGAATCGCATGGGCCGTTGCGGAGGGAATTGGCGCAGGGCTGGGGGTTGAGCGAGGACATTCCAGTGAGTGCGGGGGGGAGTTTGGAGATGATGATGGCGCTGGGGGCGGGGAGTGTGACGCCGGGGTCGGTGACGCTGAGTCTGGCTCCGCAGGCGGGAATCTCGGTGGTGTGCGAGGAGGCGTTGGTCGATCCGCTGGGGGGGATCGGAGCGGGGTGTGATTTGACGGATCGTTGGCTGGCGACCACGAAGGAGCTTCGGACCGGGAGCGCCCTAGAGGAAGTGCGTCGGCACTATGGGTGGGACGGGCCGCAGCTGAGGGATGCGATGATGAGTGCGAAAGACGGGGCGGAAGGCTTGCTCTTTTTGCCGGGCTCCCTGAAGGCGGGTTATCGGGGGACGCTGTATGGGATGGACGGGCGGAACTTTCGGCCGGAGAACATCGCGCGGGCCGCCTTCGAGGCGTTGTTGCTGGAGTTGGGGGCGGGGCTGCGGCGGATGAAGGAGCTGGGGGTGCAGCCGTCCTTGATTCGGATGATCGGAGGAGGAGCGGCGGACGCGGGGATTCGTCAGGTGGTGGCGGATGTGATGGGGCTGCCGGTTCTGCCGGTGGTTGGAGAGGTGTCACCGGCAATGGGGGCGGCCTTGCAGGCGGCGTGGACCTTCTTTCACATGAGCGGGGAGGATCTGACCTACGCGGAGATCACGACCTATGCGGTGATCCCGGAGGAGCATCAGCGGAGTGAGCCCGATGCGAATCGCTGTCGGGCCTATGCGGAGCAGTTGGGTCGGCAGAAGGCCCTGGCGGAGACGCTGCGGGGTGAGGAGTGGGCGGAGGGGGGACGATGAGCGGGAAGGTGAAGTCGACGGAGATCCGGGGGAACTGGAAGATGCGGATGGGCGGGAAGCTGGGCGGGTTGCTGCTGAAGATGCTCGGGGTGACGCTGCGGTTTCGCACGGTGGATCCGGAGGGGGTGCTGGAGCGGATCACGGGGGACGGAGCGCCGGTGATTTACTGCTTGTGGCACAATCAGATGTTGTCGGGGATGTTGACGACGCGGCGTTTTGTGCGATCGAACCGGGTGGCGGTGCTGACGAGTGCCAGCAAGGACGGGGCGGCACTGGAGGCCTTGGCGGATTCGATGGGCTATGGCGCGGTGCGGGGGTCGAGTTCGCGACGGGGGATGCAGGCGATGATGGCCTTGAAGCGGGCGATCAGCGGGGGGCAGGATGCGGCGATCACCCCGGATGGTCCGCGGGGCCCGCGCTATGATTTGCAGGCCGGGGTGGTGAAGCTGGCGCAGGCCACGGGGGCGCCGATTGTGACCCTGCGCTATGAGAATGGCTCGACGTGGCGCTTGAAGACCTGGGATCGCCTGCGTATTCCGAAGCCGTTCAGCACGATGACCTTGATTTTGAATCCTCCGCTTGAAGTGCCCCGGCGGCTGGAGGAGGATCGCTTCGAGGAGATTCGCGCGGAGCTGGAGAAGCGGATGCGCGAGGGGATAGATGACCTGATTTCTAAAAATGATGATGACCATTGATGGCAAACAAGTGGCGGAGAAGGTGCTCGCCGAGTGCGCGGAAGAGATCAAGGTGCTGGCGGCGGCGGGAGTGACGCCGGGGCTGGCGGTGGTGCTGGTGGGGGAGGATCCCGCGTCGCAGGTTTATGTGAACTCGAAGGTGAAGAAGTGCGGGGAGATGGGGTTGTATTCGCGGAAGATCGTGCTGCCGGTGGACGCGACGCAGGAGGAGTTGATGGAGGTGGTGCGGGAGCTGAATGCGGACCCGGCCATTCACGGAATCCTGGTGCAGTCGCCGCCGCCGCCGCACATCGACGAGGATGCGGTGGTGCGGGCGATCGATCCGCGGAAGGACGTGGATGGATTTCATCCGGAGAACGTGGCCAAGCTGGTGCTGGAGGATCCGAGTGGCTTTGTGCCGTGCACGCCGGCGGGGTGCATGCGGCTGATCGCGGAGTCGGGGATCCTGACGGCTGGGGCGGAGGCGGTGGTGGTGGGGCGGAGCATGATCGTGGGGAAGCCGATGGCGCATTTGCTGGTGGCGAAGGGGAGTGATGCGACGGTGACCATTGCGCATTCGCGGACGCGGGATTTGGCGGCGGTTTGCCGGAGGGCGGATATCCTGATCGCGGCGGTGGGGCGGCCGGAGATGATCACGGCGGATTTTGTGAAGGAAGGCGCGGTGGTAATCGATGTGGGGATCAACCGGGTGAAGGACGAGAGCCGGAAGAGCGGCTATCGCTTGACGGGGGATGTGGCGTTTGAGGAGGTCGCGCCGAAGTGCCGGGCGATCACGCCAGTGCCGGGCGGGGTGGGGCCGATGACTATTGCGCTGCTGATGAGCAATACGATCAAGGCGGCGAAGCTGGGGTAGGGGGGAGTGAGTTGGGAGTGGCGTGACCGTCCCGGTCGCAGGCCAAATGGGTGCGGGAGGGCCTGCGACCGGGACGGTCACGCTACTTGTGAGGAGGGTCTGCGACCGGGACGGTCACGCCACTTGGTGAGGAGGGTCTGCGACCGGGACGGTCACGCTACTTGGTGAGGAGGTCTGCGACCGGGACGGTCACGCTACTTGGTGAGGAGGTCTGCGACCGGGACGGTCACGCTACTTGTGAGCCACTTGGTGCGGGAGGGCCTGCGACCGGGACGGTCACGCCACTTGATGAGGAGGGTCTGCGACCGGGACGGTCACGCCACGTTAGGAGGTGTATCCGAGCCAGGAGCCGAGCCAGCGTTCGGTGTCTTGGAGGGTCATGCCCTTGCGTTTGGCGTAGTCCTCGAGTTGGTCGCGTTGGAGATCGGAGAGGGCGAAGTAGTGGGACTCGGGGTGGGAGAACATCAGTCCGCAGACGGCGGCGCCGGGGTGCATGGCGGAGGATTCGGTGAGGGTGACGCCGGTGGCGTTTTCGGCGTCGAGAAGTTTGAAGAGAGGCGGTTTCTCGGTGTGGTCGGGTTGGGAGGGATAGCCGGGGGCGGGACGGATGCCGCGGTAGATTTCCTTGATGAGTTCATTGTGGTTGAACTCGTTGGGGCGCTCGTAGCCCCAGGCGACGCGGGCGCGGTGGTGAAGGAGTTCGGCGAAGGCCTCGGCGAAGCGGTCGGCGATGGCCTTGATCATGATGGCCTTGTAGGGATCGTGCTCGTTTTTATCGACCTCCTCGGCCCATTCGTGGGCGCCGTGGATGCCGACGACGAAGGCCCCGAGGTGGTCGGGGAGCGTGTGTCCTTCTGTGGCGTGACCGTCCCGGTCGCAGGCCCCGGCATCATCAACGAGTTGAATGCCGAACCTCAGGTCAGTTTTGTGGCGGAGAATGTAGTCCCTCTGATTGACGTAGTCGTCCCAATCGCGGATGAGATGATCGTAGCTCTCATCCTGCCACACGTCACCGCTGCGCTTCAGGGCCTTGTTGATTTCGTGAGCAGTGAAGGATTTCCAAGAGTGGAGGATGTCGGAGAGAGTGTGATCGCCGAGGGGCTTGACGATGACGTGGACGTGATTGGGCATCACGGCGTAGGCGAGGAGTTGGTAGCGGTCGCGGTCGAAGTGCTTGAGGGCGGATTCAACGAGATCAGCAGTGTTGTCGTGTTTGAGGAGGCACTCGCCGTGGCCCTGTTCGAGGGCGGCTTCCATGAGGACGCTGAAGCATTTATGGAGTCGCTTCTCGGCGTCTCTGGCGAGGGCTTTGTTGCCCTCCTTGAGCGCTTTGGTCCGGAGGTTCTTCCATTCGGCTTTTTCGGCGCGATAGGCGTTCAGGGTTGACTGCGGCAGGGAGTCGGCGAGGCGGAAAGTGATGGCGTAGGTGGCTTCGTCCTGGGTCCAGTGGGGGAGGTCGTGAGTTTTGCAAATATTGACTGGGATGTCTTCTTTGAGAAAGGATGGAGAGGGGCTTGCGACCGGGACGGTCACGCCACTGTTAGGAGGAGGGCTTGCGACCGGGACGGTCACGCCTCGAGGGCGGACGTAGTCGGCCAGGGCTAGGTTTGGTTTGCCGCTGGTTTTTTCGAGTTGTTGGCGGAGGGTGTGGAAGGTGGTGTGGTGGTGGGGGAGGACGATGTCGTCGCCTTCGGCGTGGGCGGGGAAGAATCCGTAAACGCCGCGGGCGGTGAAGCGCTTGTTTTTGATGATGTCCTCCAACAGCTCCTGGGCGTCGGCGAAGAGTTCCTGGGCCTGGGCGGCGCCGGCTTCATTTTTGGTTTTGAGGACCTTGCTTTCGCGGTCCCAGACGCCGCGGAGTTCCCAGGCGTGGAAGAAGGGGGTCCAGTCGATGTATTCGGCGAGTTCGCGGAGCGATTGACTGTCGATGACGCGGGTGCCGGTGAACTCGGGTTGGGCGGGTTGGTAGCGGTCCCAGTCGAAGTTCGGTTTGTTGGCGCGGGCTTCCTCGAGGGAGATGGTGGGCTTCTTCTCGCGGTGGAAGTTCTGGCGGAGTTTTTCGTGCTTGGCGTTGTTGTCGGCGATGAAGCCGGCGCGTTGATCCTGGGAGAGGAGGGCGGTGGTGACGGGGACGGAGCGGGAGGCGTCGAGGACGTGGACGAGGGGGCCGGAGTAGTGCTCGGCGATCTTCACGGCGGTGTGCGCGGCGGAGGTGGTGGCCCCGCCGATGAGGATGGGCACACCCTTCGCGCCGAGACCGGCTTTCTCGGCTTCCTTGGCGACGTGGATCATTTCGTCGAGGGAGGGGGTGATGAGGCCGGAGAGGCCGATCACGTCGGCGTCATGTTCGTGGAAAGCTTTGAGGATCTTGTCGCAGGAGACCATGACGCCGAGATCGACGACGTCGAAGCCATTGCAGGAGAGGACCACGCCGACGATGTTCTTGCCGATGTCGTGAACGTCGCCCTTGACGGTGGCCATGACGATCTTGCCTGCGGAAAATTGGCGTTGGGCGAGGCGGCGGGCTTCTTCGTCGGAGAGGTTTGGGTTTTCGGCTTGGCGGTTGGAAACCGCCGCCACGATGCGCTCCTCCTTTTCCTTCTCCATGAGCGGTTCGAGCCAGGCCACGGATTTTTTCATGACGCGGGCCGATTTGACGACCTGGGGGAGGAACATTTTGCCGGCCCCGAAGAGGTCGCCGACGATGGACATGCCGTCCATGAGGGGGCCTTCGATGACGGTGAGTGGTTTGACGTATTTGGCGAGGGCCTCTTCGGTGTCCTCGTCGATGAAGCGGTCGATGCCCCGGAGAAGGGCGTGCTCGAGGCGTTTCTCGACGGGGGCGTCGCGCCAGGAGAGGTCCTCCTCCTGCTTTTTGCCGCCTTGTCCCTTGAACTCCTCGGCGAGGTCGAGGAGTCGCTCGGTGGCGCCGGGGTCGCGGTTGAGGAGGACATCCTCCACGGCGAGGAGGAGATTTTTGGGGATCTCGTCGTAAACCTCGAGCATGCCGGCATTGACGATGCCCATGTCCATGCCGGCCTGACCGGCGTGGTAGAGGAAGGCGGAGTGCATGGCTTCGCGAACCTTGTTGTTGCCGCGGAAAGAGAAGGAGACGTTGGAGACCCCGCCGGAGACCTTGGCGTGGGGGAGGTTTTTCTTGATCCACTTGGTGGCGTTGAAGAAATCGAGGGCGTAGTTGTTGTGCTCGTCGATGCCGGTGGCGACGGTGAGGATGTTGGGGTCGAAGATGATGTCCTGCGGGGGGAAGCCGACTTCATCGACGAGGGTGCGGTAGGCGCGCTCGCAGATGCGGATCTTCTCCTCGTAGGTGGCGGCCTGGCCATTTTCATCGAAGGCCATGACCACAGCGGCGGCCCCGAACTTCATGATGGTCCGGGCATTGCTCTTGAAGACCTCCTCGCCCTCCTTGAGGGAGATCGAATTGACAATGCCTTTGCCCTGCAGGCATTTGAGCCCGGCGGAGAGGATTTCCCATTTCGAGGAATCGACGGTGATGGGGACCTTGGTGATGTCCGGTTCGGACTGCACGAGGTTGAGGAAGCGGGTCATCATGCTGACGCCATCGATGAGGCCGTCGTCGAAGCAGATGTCGATGACCGGTGCGCCGTTGTCGACCTGTTGACGGGCCACGGCGAGGGCTTCTTCCAGCTTGCCCTCCTGGACCAGTTTGCGGAAGGCGGGGGAGCCGGCCACGTTGGTGCGTTCCCCGATCATGAGGAAATTTTTGTCGTCGGTGTGGTTGTAGGCCTCGGTGCCGGAGAGGCGGAGGAGGGGTTCGAGGGTGGGGATTTTGCGGGGTTCGACGTCACGGACGGCATTGGCGATGGCGGCGATGTGTTCGGGGGTGTTGCCGCAGCAGCCACCGGCCAAGTTGATGAATCCGGAGCGGGCGAAGTCGCCGAGGTGCTTGAACATGTCCTCCGGGAGCATCGGAAAGCCGGTCGCGGAAAGGGCATCGGGCATGCCGGCGTTCGGGTAGCAGGAGACGAAGGAACCCGCGACCTGCGACATTTCCTCGATGAAGGGGCGCATCTCGTCGGGGCCGAGGGAGCAGTTGAGGCCGATGGCGAGAGGCTTGACGTGGGCCACGGCGTTCCAGAGGGCCTCGACTTTTTGCGCGGAGATCATCGTTTCCCCGCCACGACCGACGGCGGCGGAGATGATGACGGGGAGCGGGGTTGTTCGGCCGACTTGGCGGATGGAATCCGCCGCCACATCCTGAATGGCGACCAGGGCCGCCTTCGCATTGAGGGCGTCGAAGATCGTTTCGACCATGAGGATATCGACGCCGCCTTCGATGAGGGCGAGGATCTGCTCCTTGTAGGATTGGTAAACCTGGTCGAAGGTGACGGTGCGGAAGCCGGGGTTGTCGGGATCGACGGCGGAGTTGTTGAGCCCGACGGTCATGGGGCCGATCGCACCGGCCACGTAGCGGGGGATGCCGGTCTCGTTGGCGATCTGGTCGGCGACTTTGCGGGCCAGTTTGGCGGACTCGATGTTGAGCTCGTTGGAGAGGTCGCGGAGGAATTGGTTCTCGATGACCTTTTGGTAGAACTCGGGATCTTTGCGGCCCTTGCCGGATTCGCGGGGGTCCTCGACGAAGAACTCGGACTGGGCGATGGTGGTGGCGGAGAAGGTGTTGGTTTCGACGATGTCGGAACCGGCCTCGAAGAAGCGGCGGTGGATGTCGGCGATGATCTCGGGTTTGGTGAGGGAGAGGATGTCCCCGTTGTTGAGGAGGTCCTTGTCGTTGCTGGCGAAGCGGGAACCCCGGGCGTCGCTTTCATTGAGGCCGTAGGTGCGGATGGTGGTGCCCATGGCCCCGTCGAGGACGAGGATCCGTTGCTCGAGGGCCTTGGTGAGATCGGAGGTGCAGTCGGGACGCATCGCGGGGAAATTACGGTGCGGGAAGGGGCTTCGCAAGCGAACAAATCAACAAATCGGGATATGTTGATGCGAAATGGAAGCCGGTAGGATCAAGGCAGCATTGGACCTTTGGGGCGGTCGGGAGCAGAATGCCCCTAAGAATGGCAGGCAGGCAGACGAAATGGCGGCTGGAGGACGTGGTGGATTTCGAGGCGCTGCTGGCAGGCGGCGCCGAGGGGGTGGCTGTGGATGGACGGGATCGGGCGGTGGTGGTGGAGGCGGCGGGGAAGACCCGGAACGAGGGGAAGAAGCGGCGCTGGGGGCTGCGGGCCTGGTTGGAGGAGCGTCGGGAGGAAGATGGTCCGGGTCGGCGGACGGTGGAGGGCTTGCGCCTGGTGGGCGTGCTGGCGGGGGTGCTGGCGTTCCTTGCGGGGATTGGGTTGGTGCGGGGATTGTTGCAGGAGTTCGAGGGAGGACGGCGGATGTTCAACATCTGGATGTTTCTGGGCGTGACGGTGGGGTTGCAGTGGCTTATTTTGTTAGGTGGTGCGGCGGGGTATGTTTTCGTGCGGCAGCAGAGTGGGGCGTTGTCGCTGGGGCAGCGGGTGTTGGGGATGCTGGTGCGGCGGATGGGAGGGCGGGTGGATGGGACGCTGTGGCGTTCGCTTGTGGAGCGGGGGTTGGGGTATCGTTCGGCGTTGGTTTGGCGCCTGGCCCGAATGGCGCAGGGGGTGGCGGTGGCGTTCAACGTGGGCTTGATGGCGGGCTTTTTTGGTTGTCTCTGGGTGTTGAAGGTGGGGTTCTATTGGGAGTCGACGATTTTCAAGCCGCACACTATTCAGGGGTTTGGGGAAGCGGTGGCGTTTCCGTGGGCGTGGATGGGGAAGGCGTTGCCGCCGGAGATTGAGGCACAGCGTTTTGATTTGTTGCATCAGCGCTTTTATGAGGACGGGGGCGGGGAGTTGTGGTGGGCGTATTTGATGATGGTGCTGGTGGTGTGGGGACTGCTGCCGCGCCTGGTGTTGTGGGTGATTTGTTGGGTGCAGGGGCGACGAGCGTTGGCGGGGTTGGAGTTTCAGGAAGTGCGGCATCGGGAGCTGTGGCGGCGCTTGATGGGAGTGCAGCGGGATCTGCCGACGGAGGGTCCGGCGGACGGAGTGGTGTTGCTGGATGTGGGCGGAAGCGGGGTGGAGACGGGGGCGCTGCGGGAGTTTTTGCTGCGGGAGTTGCGGGTGCATCCGGAGCATCGCTATGAGGCGGCGGTGTTGGATGCGGATCGGGAGGCGGAGGCGTGGGAGGCGATCAGCAAGGCGCCGCTGGGAGTGGTGTTTCTGGTGGAGGGCTGGGCGCTGTCGCCGAAGCAGATGGATGCGCTGTATCGGCGGGTGCGGGAGCGGCAGGCGAAGCGGCCGTTGCGGTTTTTGGTGTTGGGGGCGGTGCATGAGGGGCGGCCGGGGGTGCCGGCGGCGGAGGATTTTGCGCAGTGGAAAAATTGGGTCGATGGACTGCGGGATCCATCGGCGGAAGTGGTGGCGTATCGGGAACTTGAAGCAGTGGAGGAGTAGCGATGAGTGCGACTGAAGAACTGATACCAGAGGGAGTGCCGGTCTTCGCGGTGGTGGGGCGGATCAACATGGGCAAGTCGGCGGTGCTGGCGACTTTGCTGGAGGTGGATGATGATCAGGTGATCCGGGTGGATCCGACGCCGGGGGCGACGACGCATTGTCAGAGTCTGCCGGTGCGATTCGGGGGGCGGGAGTTGACGCGGTTTATTGACACACCCGGATTTTCGCGGCCGCTGGAGGCGATGCGGGCCATTCAGGAGATGCATGGGGAGGGGACGCCGGATTTGGAGACGGTGACGAAGTTCGTGGCGGCGCATTTGAGTGGCGGGGACTTCGAGGATGAGGCACGGTTGCTGGAACCGATCGTGGGCGGGGCGGGGATTCTTTACGTGATCGATCCGTCGAAGCCGTTGCGGGATGCCTTTGTGGCGGAGATGGAAATTTTGCGTTGGACGGGGCGGCCGCGGATGGCGCTGTTGAACCAGAAGGGGGAGGAGACGCAGGAGAAGGAGTGGCGGGAGCGGTTGGGGAGCTACTTTAATCTGGTGCGGACCTTCAATGCGCATCGGGCGCGGTTCGAGGAGCGGAAGCGCTTGATGGCCTCGTTGTTAGAGATTGATGAGCGGCATCGGGGGGCGTTGGAGGAGGCGATCAGGTTGATCGATACGGAATGGGAGGAGCGACGGGAGGAGGCGGCGGATGTGGTGCTGGGTCTGTTGGAGGAGGCGCTGACGCTGCGGGTGGAGGCGCGTTTGGAGGATCAGGACGAGCGGATGGAGCATCGTCGGGAGCGGAAGGCGAAGGAGTTGGCCTTGCAGTATGTGGAGAAGGTGCGGCGGATGGAGAAGAAGGCCTATGAGCGCTTGTTGAAGATCTATCGGCATCATCTGGTGACGGTGGAAGCAGGGGAGGCGTATGAGGGGATTGATTTGGAGGCGGCGGAGACCTGGAAGAAGTGGGGATTGAGTCGGGGGCAGTTGACGGTGGCGGGATTGATCGCGGGAGCGGCAGCAGGAGCGGTGGTGGATGTGAGCACGGGTGGGCTGACGCATGGAGGCGGGGCGATTGTGGGTGGATTGCTGGGGGCGGGAGGGGCGTTTTTCAAAGGGGCGGATTTGCCGGAGTTGGGATTTTTGGGAGTACTGAGGGTGTCTTCGGGGAGTGGCAAGAAGCTGGTGATGGGGCCGCCGAAGAGTGAGAATTTTCCGTGGATTCTCCTGGATAGTGCGCTGCATCATCATGCTGCGATGGTCCGCCGGGCGCATGGGCGGCGGGATACGGGGGTGTTGGAGGAGGAGCGCGGGGAGAGCCTGGTGCGGGATTTGCCGGGGAGTGACCGGAGGGTGCTGGCGAAGTGGTTCGGGACTTGCGCGAAGGGGGCGCCGGACCGGGGCCTGACGCCGGAGGTGTTTCAGGTGTTGGTGGGATGTTTGCGGCGGAGTGAGGAGTAGGAGCGCGGAACCCGGAAGCCGGAGAGGAGGAATTGGAGGAAGAGTCTGGAAAAGTCCCTGAGTTTTGTTAGGGAGTTGATTGCACTTGTTTGGCCCATGAGCACGACCCCTGAATTTCCCCGCGCCCTGGCATTGTTTACGCTGTTCTACCTTGTGGCGGCGGCGGTCTTCGCGTGGCTGAACGGCAACGGTGAGTTCATCGTGTACATCTGCATCATGCTGGTGATGATCGCGGCCATTGTGGTGGCGCACCGGCGCAGTGACCTGAGCGCGGCCCTGTTGTGGGCGTTGTCGGTGTGGGGATTGCTGCACATGGCGGGGGGCTTGGTGCCTTTACCTGAATCGTGGCCGTATGACGGGCCGAATGCGGTGCTCTACTCGCTGTGGCTGATCCCGGAGAGGCTGAAGTATGACCAGGTGGTGCACGCCTATGGGTTCGGGATTACGACGTGGTTGTGTTGGCAGGCGTAGCGGGCCGGAGTGGAGACCCGGTTCGGGGTTCGGTTGGAGCCGGGGGTGGGTGTCATGGTGCTGTGTGCGGCGGGAGGGATGGGATTTGGGGCTCTGAATGAGATTATTGAATTTGTGGCGACCTTGGTGCTGCCGCACACGAATGTTGGCGGTTATGTGAACACGGGATGGGATCTGGTTTATAATGCCTTGGGGTCTTGCGGAGCGGCGGTGGTGATTGGGTTGTGGGGGAGGGAGTAGGAGGTCGGAGGGAGGCTTGCGACCGGGACGGTCACGCCACGTAACGGAGGGGTTGCATGGTGGGATGGTTTTGTCATGGTGGAGTATGCGTTTGTTGACGGGATTGTTGCTGGGTTTGGTTGGGGTGCTTCCTTGTGCGGCGGAAAAACCGAATGTGGTGTTCATTTTGACCGATGATCAGCGGTGGGATGCGATGGGGTGTGCGGGGCATCCGCATTTGAAGACGCCGCACATTGATCGGCTCGCGGCGGAGGGGGTGCGGTTCAAGAATCACTTTTGCACGACCTCGCTGTGTTCGCCGAGTCGGGCCTCGATTCTGGGTGGGCTGTATGCGCACACGCACGGGGTGGTGAACAACTTTACGGATTACCCGAAGGAGTTGCCGACCTTTCCGCGGCAGTTGCAGGAGGCGGGATACAAGACGGCCTACATCGGGAAGTGGCACATGGGGGAGGACGACGACAGCAAGCGGCCGGGCTTTGATCACTTTGTGACGCACCGGGGGTAGGGGAAGTATTTTGACACGGAGTTCCGGACGAATGACGGGGAGCGGAAGGTGGAGCGGGGGTATTACACGACGGTGGTGACGGACATGGCGCTCGAGTGGATGAAGGAGCAAAAAGACGCACCGTTTTTGCTGATGCTGGGGCACAAGGCACCGCACAGTTTTTATTTTCCGGAGGAAAAGTATGCGCATGTCTTCGATGAGGTGCGGATTCCGTATCCGGAGTCGGCCTTCCAGCTGGAGGACAAGCCGGAGTGGATTTCGAAACGCCTGAGCACTTGGCACGGGATCTTACGAGTATAACTATGAGGCGCAGTTTCCCTACACGCCGAATGTGAGGGCGCTCCGGGCGGATGATTGGAAGTATATCCGCTATCCACACGGCGATGGATCAGCGGACAAGCACATGGCGGAGCTGTATGATTTGAAGACGGACGTGGAGGAGCGGCATAATTTGATCAATGATCCGAAGCAGAAGGATCTGGTGACGACGCTGCGGAAGGAGCTGGACCGCTTGATCGCGGAGAGTGGGGCGGTGCCGGACAAGATGCCGCTGGACGAGGGGATCAAGGGCGAGTTGCCGGATGAGAAGATAAGGTGAGGGGGGGGGGAATGCTTACACTGAGCGAGGAATTTCCAATGTGCAGGTGAGAAGTTTGCTCGCGTTGCTCGGAGGGATTTAGACGGTGCCCGGAGCACACCGCTCCTTGCTAGGGATTGCAGAGTTTGGCGGCGAGGTGGATGGCGTGGTAGAGGCTGGTGGGGGAGGCGATGGCGTCCCAGGCGATGTCGAAGGCGGTGCCGTGATCGACGGAGGTGCGGACGATGGGGAGGCCGAGGGTGACGTTGACGCCGGTGTCGAAGGAGAGGGTCTTGAGGGGGATGAGGCCCTGATCGTGGTACATGCAGATGTGGGCATCGACGGACTGGCGGATGGAGGGGAGGAAGGCGGTGTCGGGCGGGAGGGGGTCGGTGAGGTCGATGCCTTTGGCCCGGGCGGCGTCGATGGCGGGCTGGATGATGGTTTGCTCCTCGGAGCCGAACAGGCCGTTTTCGCCGGCGTGGGGGTTGAGGCCGAGGACGGCGAGTTTGGCGGGGCGGCCGTGGAGGCGGGTCATCGTTTCGGCGGTGAGTTCGATGACTTCGAGGATGCGCCCGGTGGTGAGGAGGCCGGCGACTTTCGCGAGGGGGCAATGGGTGGTGACGAGGCTGCAGGAGAGTTCGGCGGAAGTGAGCATCATGGCGTGTCGTTTCGCGCCGGTGCGTTCGACGAGGATTTCGGTGTGGCCGGGGTGGGAGATGCCGGCGAGGGCGAGGGCTTCCTTGGAAAGGGGGCAGGTCACGATGCCGTCGAAATGGCCGGCGAGGGTGGCGTCGATGGCGTCAATGAGGTAGCGGTGGGCGGCCTGGCCGGTGTGTTTGCTGATCTCGGCGGGGATGAGGCCTTCGACGGGGCCGAAGTCGATGAGATCCCCGCCGAGGGGGAGGCCGGTGGCGAGGGAGACGTCGTTGAGGACCTGTTCGCTGCCGAAGATGGTGAGGTCGGCTTCGAAGTCGGGGGCCTCCCCGGTGAAGAGGCGCAGGCAGAGTTCGGGGCCGATGCCGGCGGGATCTCCCATGGTGACGGCGAGGCGGGGGCGGGGCATGGGGAGTGGGGCTGCGCCCCGGTTATTGGTTATTGGTTACTGGGGAGGAGGGAGCGGCGGGTGAGAGCGTGGCGGGGAGGTTGGGCACGGGGGGAGAGTGGAGTCGGAAGGGGGGGGGCGGAAGTCGGGAGTTGGGGGGAGAAGAATACTCAACATCGAACAATCACTGTCCAATTTCCAAGGGGGGGGATTTGCGACGGTGTCGCGCGGAGGCCCTTTATTGGTGGGTGCTCCATAGGTCGAGCTTTGGTCAGCCTGTGGGAGGGGGGAGGCCTGCGACCGGGACCCGTCCTTCGCCTCCGGCTACGGAGGGCAGGCTGGTCAGGCCACTGGGTGGATCTGTGGGGTTGTTGTTTGAGGGAGAGTTTGTTAAGGTGTCCGAACTAAATGATGGCTGAGGAGAAAAAGGGTGGGTGCAAGAAGGTGGTTGGGGTGGTCGTGTTGATCATGGTGCTGTGCCTGGCAGTGGTGGTGGGTGGGGTGATGTGGACGTGGGAGAGTTGGGGGAAGGGGCAGTGGGCGAAGGTGCTCGGGGAGGCTGTTGAGGAGGTGCCGGAGGAGAAGAGCGCGGGGGAGATCAGGGAATTGGCGAAGGGTGAGGCGAAGAGGCCGGTGGTGGCGACGGCGCCGATACAGGCCGATGAGCAGACCTACGAGACCTACACGAAGCGGGATGATGTGTTGGTGATGGTGGAGTATTACTCGGACACCTGAGGTCCGTGTCGGCAGATGGCTCCGCAGTTGGCGAAGCTGGCGAAGACGCACGGGGACAAGGTGGTGGTGTTGAAGGTGAATGTGGCGACCCACGGCGAGATGGCCCACAAGGCGGAAGTGCGGAGTATTCCCGACACGCGTCTGTATCACGGGGGGCGGGAGTTGGGGCGGGAAGTTGGGGGTCTGGGTTTTGCGCAGTTGGAGCAGATGGTGTTGAAGAATGCCGGGAAACTTCCGCCGGTGGCGGCGATGGCGGTGGTCAAGACATTGGAGGCCAAGTCCAGATCGCTGGGGCTGCCCAGCGGCATTGTGGCGAAGGTCCCGGCCCTGACTCCGGAAGAGGCGGAGGCGAAGAAGGGGCAGATTGTCCCGATGAAGGAGGATTGGCTGCCGCCGGGGGTGACGCGGGAGTGAGGTTGCGCAAGAAGGGGGGCAGAACCTCTAATGCCACTGGATTGCGGATGCGGTGTCGGAGTCAGGTGAGGGAAGAGGATCGGAAGTGCCGTGAGGCACATTGGTTGTGCAACGTTGAATACGGTCAATGGTAAGGCACAGGCCTCTCAGAACTCCATGACGATCCACCGCCTCGGTTGAGTAGTGGGAGCAGGATGGGGTATAGCGGCAGCAGCTTTCGATTCCGCATTTGGGCTTTGCCCATTGATAGACCCCTACAACCGCCCGGTAAACCTTGGGCGACTGCTGTTTGTCGGGTGGGCGCAGGCAATCGATTAGTATTAGACCCGCGAATGCGACCAGCATTCCGAGCCAAGGGTGAGGCCTTCTCAGGGGTTCTGGCAGTGTGGGCATTTGGCGCTGGCTGCTAGTCTTTTGCCGTTACATGACGGACACTGCTTCAGTTGGCCCTGTGGGCGGCTGAAGATATAGATCACCAAACCAATTACTCCGGTGGACATTACCAAAAACATCCAGAGGACTGAGCTGTCCATGCCCCTGCTCTTAGCGTCACGAGCAACCCATATAAGCAAAGCGATGTTTAGGGCCACCACTAGTACAAGCACGATAACCATCATCGCCATACTCCCCCCGCATGCGCCGCAGGCCTTCGCCGCGTCCTCTGCGGCTTGATCTGCTTGCCTTTGTCTCTCAGCAATTTCTTCTGGGGAGAGGACTTCAGTTTGCGAGGAGTAGGGGGACGTGGACTCCGTGGGGGTGGGATTAGATGGAGGTTCCTGAGCTAAGCAGCTTGCTGAGAAAGTCACGAGGAAGATGAAGACGAGAGAGATAAAAGCATGCATTGTGGGATCTGTTGTTAGAATTATTGTTCTCTGTAAACTGTTTCTTGTTGGGTGCCCTTGGAAGACCGGTTGACCCGCAGATGGCGTTCTGTTAACCAATTACCAATCCACGTGGTCGTAGGCAACGAAATACGCCACTGTGAACAAGTTTTCCGAGAACAACTTCAAGAGGAGTCGTTCGCACCCGTGCAGGGGCGTCCCCGTAGGTGGGACGCTGTCTTTGGAGGGCGATCGGGCCTACCCGAACAACTGGGTAAGCGGTTGTCCTTCACGACCTGCCATACGGAAGGGGCGCTTGCTGGGGGACATGAGGAAGTCCTCGTAGGGGAGTCCCATGGCGAAGCCGATGGTGGCGTTGAAGTCGGGGGCGGAGACGGGATTTTCGGCGACGGAGGAGCCGGTTTGGTCGGTTTTGCCGTAGATTTGTCCGCCCCTGATGCCGCCGCCGGCGATGAGGTGGGAGAAGGCCTTGGGGTAGTGGTTGCGGCCGCCGGTTGGGGTAATTTTTGGTGAGCGTCCGAACTCGGTGGCGACGACGACGAGGGTGGATTGGAGGAGGCCCTTGCTATCGAGGTCGGCGAGGAGGGCGGAGAGGGCCTGATCGACGACGGGGATGGCTTCCTCCATGCGTTCGAAGTTGTCGTTGTGCCAGTCGTAGCCGCCCATTTCCACATCGATGTAGCGGACGCCGCGTTCGACGAGGCGGCGGGCGAGGAGGACGCCTTTGGAGAAGTTCTCGCTGCCATAGCGTTCGTGGACCTCGGGGGATTCCTGGCTGAGGTCGAAGGCTTCGAGGTCCTTGCTGTTCATGAGGGCGACGGCTTCCTCGAAGACCTGATTGTAGGCGCGGACGCTTTTCTGTCCGGCGTGGAACTTGGCGTCGAACTCCTTGTCGAGGAGGGTGCGGAGGGCGAGTTGGCGGTTAAAGTCCTGTTCGGTGGTGCCCCTGAGGCGGGTGATGTTCTGGAGTCCGGCCACGGCGTCACCGATGGGGAGGGGGGCCAGCTCGGGTTCCAAGAAGCCGGCCCCGGGGTGTCCGTTGCCGCAGTTGACGGTGACGAAGGGCGGGAGGGTGGGATTGTTGCGTCCGGCGAGTTTGGCGACCCAGGAGCCGGCGGAGGGGTGGATGATGGAGGAAAGCTGGGTGTAGCCGGTGCGCATGTAGTAGCGGCCCTGGGCGTGGGCGCCCTGGGTGGAGGTCATGGAGCGGATGAGGGCGATCTTGTCGGCCTGTTTGGCAAGTTTTTCGAAGCAATGGCCGAGTTGGATGCCATCGGCCTTGGTGGAGATGGCCTTCACGGGTCCGGTGTAGTCGGCCCCGGCCTGGGGTTTGGGGTCGAAGGTGTCGAGGTGGGTCATTCCACCGGACATGTAGAGGTAGATGACGCTGGTGGCCTTGCCTCCGCCTGCGGCGAGGACCTTGGGGTCGGCGGCGAAGGCGTGGGGGGCGAAGAGGTCGGCGGCGGCACCACTGATGGTGAGGCCGAAGGCGGTCTGCGCGGTGCGGGCCATGAATCGGCGGCGGGAGAGTTCGTCGAGTTGGTTGTGGGGCATGGGAGATTGGTTATTGGGGATTGGTTATTGGGGGGAAGGGGAAGGAGTGGAGAAGTGGGGGAGGAAATGCTATTGGACGAAGAGGAATCGTTTGGAGGTGAGCATGGCGCGGGAGAGTGTGAAGAGGTCGTCCTTGTCGTCGGCGAGGGGGAGGAAGTCCTTGATTTCGTCGGGGGTGGGTCGTGAGCCGAAAAAGGCGAGGTAGAGGTATTCGAGTCTGGTTTCGGCGCTGGTGATTTCGGCGAGGGCTTCGAAGACCTTGGAGTTGCGGTTTTCGCTGGTGGCGGCGACGCGGCCGTTGAGGAGGGTGAGGGCCTGGGGGACGGAGGCGTAGGTGTCGCTTGACTCGGGGGTCTCGCGGTCGGAGCCGCCGAACTGCCGGACGAGGTGGTCGCCCTTGAAGGGGGTGGGGTATTCCGAGGCCCGCATGTTGGGGCTCGGCTTTCCGCCTCCGACGTTGCGCCGGCTGTAGGCGGCCATGTCACGGCGGGATCTGTTGTACTCCCTTTTGGCTGTGGCGAGTTGTTGGCGCAGCCTGTTGGCGGTGTCCTTGTCCCCCTTCTCGGCGGCTTCGCGGATCTTCAGGTTGAGATCGCGGGTCTGGCGTTGGAATTCAAGTTTTTCCTGTTCCCCTTGGGCGAGGGACTTGTTGGCGGCGATGAGTTGAGCAGGGGTGGAGGAGAGGAGGGAGAGGATTCCCTTCCGGTATTCGTCCCAGCGATTGGCGAGGCTGTCGTTGATTTTGTCATCGACGTTTCCGAAGGTGAGGACGAGGAGGGAGTCGTGGATTTCCTCGGCCCGCATGCGGCGGAGTTGGGGGCCCTGGAAGGCGAGGGTGATGCCGGGGGTGACTTCCGCGGTGCTGGCGGCCCGTTGGAAGAGCTTGGTGTGATAGAGGATGCGCTCGAAGTCGCGGGTGCGGCAATCGACGCGTTTCATGACCTCCTCGAGGTAGGCGAGGACCTTGGGATGGGCGGTTTCGGCCTCCTTGGACCAGTTGTCGACGGGATCGACGAGGCCGTGGCCGAAGGTGCGGTCCCAGAGGCGGTTGGCGAAGACCTTGGCGAAGTAGTCGTTGCCGGAGATGAGCCATTTCGCGAAGGCCTCGCGGCGGTCCTCGGGGGCGACGTTGTGGAGGCGGTCGCCGAAGAGGGTGGCGGGGGGGATGGCCTCGCCGGGTTTGCCGTCCTCGTATTTGTAATCGTCGGGGAGGTTGAGGGTGGCTGCGGTATTCTCGGAAATCTCGTTCCTGTTGAATTTCTTGAAGACGAGCTTGAACTGCTGGGCGAATTTCCTGGCGCGGTCGTTCTTCATGCGGGCGGCCTGTTGCCTTTTGTCCCGGGCGTTCTTGTTGTTGCTGATGTTGGGGGTGGGGGCGGGGGCGTCCTTGCGCATTTGCTCGGAGACCTTCCGGATGGTGTTGCGGGCTTCCTGGCTCTGGTAGGAGACGCCGCTGCTGAAGGAGGCGAGTTCGTAGTATTCCATCTGGGACCAGCGGTCGAAGGGATGGTCGTGGCATTGGGCGCAGCCGATCTGGTGGCCGAGGAAGACCTGCATGGAGTTGCTGACGTTGTCGAGGAGCATGCCGCGGTCGCGGAGGTAGTACCCGACGGCGGGGTTTTTGGCGGCGTGACCGTCGGCGGCGAGCATCTCGTAAACCATGTTGTTCCAAGGTTTGTCCTCGGCGATGGATTGACGGAGCCAGACGTGCCAGCCGAGACCGTATTGTTCTTTGGTGGTCTGTAGGCGGAGGAGGTCGGCGAAGTAGTTGAAGGAGGCGCTCTCGTAGCCGGGGGAGGAGACCAGTTCCTCGACGAGGCGATGGCGTTTGTCGGGGGAGGTGTTGTCGAGGAAGCTCATGCCTTCCCGGGGGGTGGGAATGCGGCCGACGATGTCGAGGTAAGCGCGGCGGAGGAAGATGTCGTCGGGGACGAGAGGGTTGGGCGGGAGCTTTTGGGCGGCGAGATCGGTTTCGACGAGTTGATCGATCTGGTTGGCGATCTGGAGGGCCTCGGTGAGGGGGAGGGGATTGCCGACGGCGAGGAGGGGAGTGAGGCAGAGGAGGAGCGGCAGGAGGAGTGGGAGGCGGCGGAGTGGAGACATGGTGGAATGAGGAAGGCTGAATTCGGAAGGAAGGGGCGGCGGTGTTGGAGGGGGGGCGCGCAAGGGGTGATGGCCGGTTAGATTGTTACGCCAGGTGGATAATGTCTCCTATCGAAGAAAAGTTGCGGGTAAGTGGCGGGAAACCGGAGGTCAGGTCTCCAGCAGTCGGTCGGACGTGACTCCAGGACCATGGGAAAAGGTGATGATCCCGAATGCGAAGTCAGCTTTCCGGGATTCGTTCTTTGTGAGATCGGGCCAACCGCCGGCGGGCTTACTTCTTCGGTTTCGGGGTTCTGGCGGCCTTTCCGTTCGCGGCGAAGGCCTCGGCGGTGTCGATGGCGGCACCGGGATCTCCCTGGTCGGACATCCAGCGGCTCAACTCGGCGCGCAAACTCTCTTTGATCTCGTGGAATTCCGGGTTGTCGGCGAGGTTGTTGATTTCGAAGGGATCGGTGTCCACCTTGTAGAGTTCTTCGGCGGGCCGGCTTTGATATTTATCCATGAGGGCCTGCGCCTTGGTGTCGCCTTGTGCTGCCGCTTTCTGAAGCGCCGGCCACCACACCAGGCGGGAGTTCTTGGTCATGACGTGCTTTTCATGGTAGGCAATCTCGGGAGTCAGGTTGAGGAGGAGATGAAACTCGCCATCGCGGATGGAGCGGATCGGGTAGGGATGTCCCTCCGGCACATTGTTGTGCACGCCGTAGATAAACGTTCGGGCCGAGGGCTTGGCCGCGGTCAGATCGCCGAGAAAGCTGTGCCCGTCGAACTGGCCCGGCTCTGCCTTTGTTCCGGCGGCTTCGAGGAAAGTGGGCAGCACGTCGGTCATCTGGACCAACGAGTCAGAGACGCGACCGGCTTCGACTTTTCCCGGCCAGCGGGCGATCAGGGCGGTGTGGACACCGAGATCCCAGTTGCTCCACTTGGCAAAGCCGAGCGCCCATCCCTGCTCCGAGGAAAACATGACCAGCGTATTGTCCTGCAGTCCGGTGGCTTCGAGGAGGGCGAGGATCTCTCCGGTTTCGCGATCGAGATCCTCGACCTCGGCGAGGTAGCGGGTCATGGCATCGCGGGTTGCGGGATTGTCGTGTTGGGTGGGGTTCAGCGCGATCTTTTCGGCATCGAAGTGGGAGGCGTCACCCGTCGTCCACGGGGCGTGGGAATTGTGCGAGCAGAGGAAGAGGCAGAACGGCTGCTTGGGGTCCCGGGTCATGAACCGTCGGATGTCCTTGCCGGCCGGGAAGTCCTTGAGGTCTTCAAAGGGAAAGACACTGGCGGGGTTGGCATGTTTTTTTCCGGAAAGCGCGACGCGGTAGCCTGCGTCGCCAAGGTAGTGGCAAACGCTCTTCGTTCCGGGGCGGGCCGAGGAGTGGTTCCAGGCGACACCGTTGCGGACCGGGTAGAGTCCGGTGTACAACTCCGCGCGGAAGGGGGCGCACATGGCCATTGACGAATAGGCCCTCGTAAATCTGAGGCCTTCATTGGCGAGTCGATCGATGTTCGGCGTGCCGGCGTCTTTGCCGCCGTAGCACCCCAGCATGTTGTAGGTGCAGTCATCGGCGAGAATGAAGACAATGTTGGGCCGGGAGTCGGCGGCGGAGAGGTGCCCGGCTGCGCACATGGTCCAGACGAAGATTGGAAGCAGGCGAGATTTCATGATTTGTAACACAAGTGATGAAAAATGGCCGGTTATGCAAAGGCTATTCGAAGCCAATTCCGCCTCGATGGACCGAGGCAGTCCTAGCAACTCCATGGCAACGATGAAAAACAGGGTAAGACACCCCTTGGAGCCAGTGATTGGCAAAGGAGGAGGTCGGGACGGCGGGTCCCGCGCCCGGTAAGGCATCCGGGACCAGATCCCGGACCAGGGTGCCCCGCTGAATGTAATGGACAGCCTTGGGGGCGAAACTCTAGATAGACCCTATTCGGAAAGTCGTTGATTGGCCGCAAAAAGGCGCAAGCGGCGCATGAAATTTCTCGGAAAAACGGCTTCAAAAACTTGCAAAAGAGTGCCGCAACACACTAGAGTTCAAC
>Ga0105050_10003370_pt1 | contig 22177 bp, 17 predicted proteins | sample FRY01_FD_78088 | JGI IMG/M metagenome (GOLD analysis project Ga0105050, IMG submission 78088) | Freshwater microbial communities from Lake Fryxell liftoff mats and glacier meltwater in Antarctica - FRY-01 | ecosystem: Environmental > Aquatic > Freshwater > Ice > Glacier meltwater ...
AGTCGTTGACAAAGCCGGGGCTGCGCCTAAACGCGGCCTCGGGCCACGCGGTCCCAACGCCGCGCTGCTCTCTGCAAGGAGAAGCTTACATGACTATAGTACCCCCCGCCGTTAAACCGGCGCGTCCATTTTTTTCCTCCGGTCCCTGTGCCAAACCGCCAGGCTGGAGCCCCGAAAAACTTCAAACCGAATCGCTTGGCCGTTCGCATCGCGCCAAGATTGGCAAGTCGCGTCTGCAACTGTCGATCGATCTGATGCGCGAAGTGCTTCAGGTGCCCGATACCCATCGTATTGGTATCGTTCCTGGGTCCGATACCGGCGCTATCGAAATGGCGATGTGGACCATGCTCGGCGCGCGCCCAGTCACCATGATGGCCTGGGAAAGCTTTGGTGAGGGCTGGGTCACGGATGTAAATAAGCAGCTCAAGCTGAACGCGACCGTCATGAACGCCCCATATGGCGAAATTCCGGATTTGAACGCGGTCGATTTTTCGAACGACGTCGTCTTCACATGGAACGGCACCACATCAGGTGCGCGCGTTCCCAATGGTAACTGGATCGCTGATGACCGTGAAGGACTGACCTTTAACGACGCGACTTCGGCGGTCTTTGCCTATGACATGCCGTGGGATAAACTCGACGTTACAACCTTTAGCTGGCAGAAAGTGCTCGGCGGCGAGGGCGCACATGGTGTGCTTATTTTAGGGCCGCGTGCGGTTGAACGGCTGGAAAATTACACCCCATCCTGGCCGCTGCCAAAGGTCTTCCGCCTGATGTCGAAAGGCGCGCTCGCCGAAGGCATTTTCAAGGGCGAGACAATCAACACGCCGTCAATGCTTGCTGTCGAGGATGTTATCTTTGCGCTTGAGTGGGCAAAAACCGTGGGCGGATTGCAGGGGCTGATGGCACGCAGCAACGCCAACGCGGCGGCGCTTGGCAGAATTGTCGAAGCGCGGAATTATCTTGGCTTCCTTGCAACTGACCCTGCCATTCGTTCGACTACATCGGTGTGCCTCACCGTAGAAGGCGCTGACGAAGCGATGATCAAGAAAATGGCGTCGCTGCTGGAGGCAGAAGGCGCTGCCTATGACATTGCGGGCTATCGTGATGCACCGCCGGGGCTTCGGATCTGGTGCGGCGCAACCGTTGACACGGCTGATGTCGAAGCCCTCGGGCCATGGCTCGATTGGGCTTACGCGACCGCAAAAGCATAACATCGTCACACCAGCGCAGGCTGGTGCCCATCACGTCTCTCGTTTGTATCTAACAAGCGAGATAGGCCCCAGCCTTTGCTGGGGCGACGACAAAAAAGGATAATCCAATGACCAAACCACGCGTATTAATTTCCGATAAAATGGATCCCAACGCCGCCAAAATCTTCGCGGAACGCGGATGTGACGTTGACGTCATCACCGACAAAACACCTGAAGAACTCGCCGCCATGATCGGCGACTATGATGGCTTGGCCATTCGCAGCTCGACCAAGGTTACGAAGGCGATCCTCGATGCGGCGACAAACCTTAAGGTCATCGGCCGCGCCGGTATTGGCGTCGACAATGTGGATATTCCGGAAGCTTCGGCCAAGGGCGTAGTCGTCATGAACACGCCGTTCGGCAACTCGATCACAACTGCGGAACATGCCATCGCCCTTATGTTTGCGCTTGCACGTCAGCTACCTGAAGCGAACGCGCAAACCCAAGCTGGCCTGTGGCCTAAAAACGGTTTCATGGGTATTGAAGTTACCGGCAAGACACTTGGCTTGATTGGTGCAGGTAATATTGGTTCCATCGTTGCAAGCCGCGCGCTTGGGCTGCGCATGAAGGTTGTAGCGTTCGATCCCTTCCTGACAGCGGAGCGCGCCATTGAAATGGGCGTGGAAAAGGCAGACTTGGACACATTGCTGGCCAAGGCGGATTTCATCACGTTGCACACACCGCTCACGGACCAAACGCGCAACATTTTATCCAAAGAAAATCTTGCGAAGACCAAAAAGGGCGTTCGTATTATCAACTGCGCCCGTGGGGGCCTGATTGATGAAGTTGCTTTGAAGGAAGCGCTGGACAGCGGCCAAGTTGGCGGTGCCGCCTTGGACGTGTTTGCGACTGAACCTGCCAAAGAATCGCCGCTGTTTGGCACGCCAAACTTTATTTGTACGCCGCACCTTGGCGCGTCGACCAATGAAGCGCAGGTCAATGTTGCCCTTCAAGTTGCAGAGCAAATGGCGGATTATCTGGTCAATGGCGGCGTCACCAACGCGCTGAATACGCCCAGCCTGTCGGCCGAAGAAGCGCCGAAGCTGAAGCCCTATATGACCTTGGCGCAAAAGCTGGGTTCGCTGGTTGGCCAGCTTGCCCATGACAATCTCGATAACATCGCGGTTGAGGTTGAAGGCGCTGCTGCCGAACTGAACATCAAGCCCATTACGGCAGCTGTGCTTTCCGGATTTATGCGGCGTTTCTCGGACGCAGTGAACATGGTCAACGCGCCGTTCCTCGCGAAGGAACGCGGTTTTGACATCCGTGAGGTGCGCCATGACAAGACCGGCGCATATCACACATTGGTGCGCGTCACTGTGAACACAGCCCAAGGCCCACGTTCGGTTGCAGGGACGTTGTTTGCCAACAGCGAAGCGCGTCTGGTCGAGATTTTCGGCATCAGCCTAGAGGCCGAGCTTGAAGGTAACATGCTATATATCGTTAACGAAGATGCGCCCGGTTTCATTGGCCGTGTTGGTACGACATTGGGGGAGGCTGGCTTAAACATCGGCACCTTCCATCTTGGTCGCCGCAGCGCTGGTGGCGAGGCGGTTTTGCTGCTGTCGATGGACGCGTCTATTCCTGAAACAGTTCTTCAGCAGCTTGGCAATCTTCCCGGTGTGAAGACCGTAAAGGCGCTAAAGTTCTGAACGGGGCTTCCCCGCAAAGACTTTTCGCGTAAAGAGCGCGCATGACCGAATTATCGCCCGACCTGCTGCCCGAAGGCTTCCGCGACCGCTTGCCTCCGCAGGCGGAAGCGGCTGTGCGGGTATCGCGGGCGATGCTCGATGTAATGGCTGCCAACGGCTATGACCGGGTCATTCCTGCGATAGCCGAATTTGAAAGCAGCTTGGCCGCCCGCAGCGGCGGTGCAACACGGAACAGCTTGCTTCGTTTCACAGACCCTGTCTCCGGTCACACGCTCGCACTGCGTGGCGACTTTACGGTGCAGGTCGGACGTATCGCAAGCACCCGGTTGAAGGATGCGGCGCGTCCGCTGCGGCTATGTTATCACGGGCAGATACTCCGCCTCCGCGCGCGGCAGCTAAGGCCGGAGCGCGAGATCACGCAGTTGGGCGCTGAAATCATCGGCAATGACAGTGTCGCTGCAGTCATTGAAGTAGTCACCGTTGCAATCGACGCTTTGGAAGCGGCTGGCGTGAAAGATATAACGGTCGATTTTACGCTTCCCGACTTGGTCGAAACATTAGCGGTGAAAGCGTTTCCCCTACCTGCTGGGCAGATTGATGCCGTGCGTGGCGAACTCGATATGAAAGATGCAGGCGGCTTGTCTGCGCTCGAAGCCGATGCTTATTTGCCCCTTTTGGCGGCGACCGGACCGTTTGGCGATGCTGTTGCAAAGCTGCGGAATATCGACGCTGGCGGGGTTTTGGCGACGCGGATCGCCGCGCTCGAAGAAATTGCCGCTGCGATATCCGGTCGCGCAACACTGACGCTCGATCCAACGGAGCGGCACGGTTTCGAGTATCAAAGCTGGTTCGGATTCACGTTGTTCGCTGCAGGATATAGCGCAGCGCTAGGTCGTGGCGGAACGTATTTTATCGCGCGCGGTGATGATACGCCCGAAGTCGCGACTGGCGTTTCTTTGTACCCCGATCCCTTGATCGAAATGTCTCAGGCGACCGCGCAAAGTCGGCTGTTTTTGCCCTTAGGCACCAGTGCGCATCAAGCGACAAAGTTGCGCTCGGATGGTTGGGTTACTGTCGCCGCACTGGACGAAAAAGACAGCGCCGAGTGTCTGGGATGCACACATATTTGGGATGGTAACGCCGCAACCGCTGTCACAGCATAATCGCCGCGTTCCAGTCCCTATCGCCATCCAATTTACACAAGCTCGAACGTGATGGATGCTTTAGGGTGGACGCAGCGCCAGCATAATCATAACGGAGCACATGGCGAATCCCTTCGCAGGAAAAAACTCCTGCGCAGAAAAAGGCCCCAGAGCTATCTGGCTTTGACAGGGAATATCTGATGGCGAATGTAACCGTAATTGGCGCTCAATGGGGCGACGAGGGAAAAGGTAAGATTGTCGACTGGTTGGCGGAACGCGCTGACGCAGTGGTCCGTTTTCAGGGCGGACATAATGCAGGCCACACATTGGTGGTGGGCGAAAATGTATATAAATTGTCGTTGCTGCCATCCGGTATCGTCACTGGAACGCTGTCGATTATCGGCAATGGCGTGGTTTTGGACCCTTGGGCATTGCGGGATGAAATGTCGAAATTGCGCGGGCAGGGCGTTTCTATTACGACCGAGAATTTTGCGCTTGCCGACAATTGCGCGCTGATTTTGCCAATCCATCGTGATCTGGACGGCTTGCGCGAAGCGGCCGCAGGTTCGGGGAAGATCGGTACGACTGGTCGCGGCATTGGCCCTGCCTATGAAGACAAGGTTGGCCGCCGCGCCATCCGCGTGTGTGATCTGGCACATCTCGATGCGCTTGATGCCCAGTTGGATCGGCTATGCGCGCACCATGATGCGCTGCGTGCTGGCTTTGGCGAACCGCCAGTGGACCGCGCTCGCCTTATTGCCGATCTTAAGGAAATCGCCCCCTTTGTTCTGGAATATGCCGAGCCTGTGTGGAGGCGATTGAATAAGGTCCGCAAGGCTGGCGCACGGATCCTGTTCGAAGGCGCGCAGGGCGTTTTGCTTGATGTCGACCATGGCACCTATCCTTTTGTCACCAGCTCGAACACCGTCTCGGGCACGGCTGCGTCGGGCTCCGGTCTTGGGCCAAGCGCAGCAGGATTCGTGTTGGGTATCGTTAAAGCCTACACGACCCGCGTCGGTTCGGGGCCGTTTCCGACAGAGTTGGAGGACGAAACCGGCCAACGTCTTGGTGAGCGGGGTCATGAATTTGGCACCGTTACGGGTAGAAAGCGCCGCTGCGGTTGGTTTGATGCCGTGATTGTGCGCCAAAGCTGCGCGGTGTCAGGTGTCACCGGCATTGCGCTGACAAAGCTCGACGTTCTTGACGGGTTTGAGACGATCAAAATCTGCACAGGCTACCGACTGAACGGGAAAGTATACGATTACCTACCCGCGCACGCCGCAGAGCAGGCGGCCGTTGAGCCGATTTATGAAGAAATGCCCGGTTGGCAGGAAACGACCGCTGGCGCACGTAGTTGGGCCGACCTTCCGGCGCAGGCGATAAAATATATCAGCCGCGTTCAGGAGTTGATCGAAACGCCCGTCGCTCTGGTGTCGACCTCGCCGCAACGTGAGGACACGATTTTGGTGCGCGACCCGTTTGCGGATTAACCGGTTTTCATTTCTGCTTTTAGCCGCAGGCTAGCACGCCAGAAGAAAAATGCAGGGATAAGGCCAAGCCACGCAGCCCCATACAGCACCCAGCGGACACTTTCGTCGCCGGCCATGGGCTTGAATGCGTCGGACATCATACCGAACAGCAATGGCCCAAGGCCAAGGCCAATGAGGTTTTGCGCAAATAACATGACTGCAGCGGCCATTGCGCGCGCCTCTGGTTTAACCAGCCCTTGCACACACCCATAGGTTGGGCCGTAATATGCGGCGTTCAAAGCTGTCGGAACGATAAGCAAAACGATAGCAACACGCCAATCCGCTGCGAAATAGCCAAGGAACAGAATTGGGGTGGCAACGACCATGCCGATGGCGGGTGTTGTCAAAATGTGCCGTTTGTCGATTTTACCAAAACGGTCAGCCATCATGCCGCCCAGCCATGTCCCGGCCATGCCCGCAACGCCAAGCACGACGCCCAACAAAGTGCCGGTTTCTCCAGGACTAAGCCCGTGCGAACGAATGAATAAAATAACCGCCCAGACGCTTTTGCCATATGACAAGAACGCCGTGAACGAGGCCGCAACTGCCAACAGTACAAATGCCCGTGAACTGAAAACCTCTTTGAGCGCGGCTTTGGTCGACAGCACTTCGCGTGCTTTTTCACCGGACAGCGCTCTGGCGGCTTTCTCGGCTTTACGTGGTTCGCGGAGAATGAAAGGCAACAAGGCGGCCAGCAGCAAGCCCGGTATCGCAACGGCCATGAAGGCCACACGCCATCCATAAGCGTCATTCAGTGCGCCGCCAATGGCCAAGCCAAGCAAGCTACCGATAGGAATACCGAGCCCATAAAAGGCAATCGCCGACGAACGTTTTTCGGCTGGAACGCTGTCGGTAATCAAAGAGTGTGCGGCCGGTGTGCAGCCGGCCTCTCCGACGCCCACGCCGACGCGGGCCAGCGCTAATTGGGCGAAGTTATTGGCGACGCCGCATAATGCCGTCATGCCAGACCAGACGGCCAATGAAATCGATATCAACCCGACTCGGTTGGTATTGCTGTTATCAGCATAGCGCGCGATCGGAATACCAAGCAGGGTGTAGAACAACGCAAAGGCAAGACCGGTCAGCAATCCTATCTGAGTATCAGACAGATTGAGGTCGCGACTGATCGGTTCAGCAAGAATGTTGACGATCTGACGGTCAAGGAAATTCAGGACATATACGACCATCAATATCCACAATAACAGCTTGGGATTTGTGAATGTCGGTTTCGCTGCCAATGCAGAATTGTCTGCCATTTTTTCTCCTCTTCCGTGTCGCAGTTATCGTGTAAAAAACGCGGTTGTCAAAGGGATACAGCGCGCGATAACATAGATGGTCGTGTTTTTCGTGGCGCCCCCCCCAGGCGTGCTAAAAATCCGACTATCCGGCGTATTCGGGATTGACTGTTGCAGGCGCGGCGTCATTGCAAGCTACATGACGACCCGCGATACGACGGCCTTGCTGCCTCTGGATGATCTGGACTTGAATCTCTCCTTGGGGGACCGGGCGATGGTCATGGTCTATGGTGCGATCCAATGGCCTTGGTTGCTTCGCAGCCTTGATGGCGGTCGGAAAAAGGACAAAGCGGAGCTGTTGGAATATTTGCAGCTTCCAGCCGATGCTCTACCAAATCTGGGCAGTTGGAAGGCCGATACGAATTTTTTGTGGCACATCGTTTCGTCGATTGAAGAAGTGCGGCCTGCCCAAGTTGTTGAGCTTGGTTGCGGCGCGTCCACGTTCGTCGCTGCCCGCGCGCTTCAGTTGTTTGGTGGTGGAAGCATCGTTAGTTTTGACCAGCATCGCGACTTTGCGTCGACGACGCAAAAATGGGTCAGCGAAAACGGAATGCTCGTCGATATCCGCCACGCGGCGCTGGGAACACCGCCAGCAGGATGGCCCGGCCATTGGTACCAGTTGACGGACGTCCCGACCGAAATCGATTTGCTTATCGTTGACGGCCCACCGTGGGCAATTCACCCGCATGTGCGTGGTGCGGCGGCCAGCCTGTTTCCGCGTTTACGCCCCGGGGGCAGGGTTTTGCTGGACGATGCTGCCCGGCCCGGCGAACGAATGGTCGCGCGCCGCTGGCGCAAGGAGCACTGCAATATGCGGTTCACTTTGGACAGCAAGGGCGCCAAAGGCACCTTGCTTGGCCGTAAGCTCCCCGCCTAAGGTTTCCTGCCTAAAGCTTTTTCGTTCGTTCGTCAGTCACCATATCGGCTGCTAGATCAAGCCCTGCCTTGCCCTCCGCAGCGGTGTGCGCGGGTGCATGTAGCGGCTCAATAAAGTCTGGCTCTTCGACCTCAAGCATGCCTTCCCATTTGGTGATTACAGACGTTGCTACGGCGTTGCCGACGACGTTGGTGGCAGTGCGGCCCATGTCGAGGAACTGGTCGATAGCAAGGATGAGCGCTACGCCCTCTACCGGTAGGTCAAACATTGCCAACGTCCCAGTAATTACCACCAAAGAAGCGCGCGGCACGGCGGCGACGCCCTTCGATGAAATCATGAGGGTCAACAGAATCAGGATCTGCGTTCCGATGGACAGGTCAATGCCATAGGCTTGCGCGATGAAGATCGTCGCAAAGCTCATGTACATCATCGAACCATCAAGGTTGAAGCTGTAGCCCAAGGGCAACATAAAACCCGAAATTCGGCGGGGCACGCCGAAGCGGTCAAGCTGTTCGAACAACTTGGGCAAAGCCGCCTCGCTGGACGCGGTTGAAAATGCAATCAACATTGGCTCGCGAATATAACGGATGAGTGTCCATATTCTCCGCCCAAGGAATATGGCGCCCATCGACAAAAGAATGATCCAAAGCAGAGCGAGGGATAGATAGAATTCAGTGACAAGCTCAAGATAGGTCGCAAGGATTGCGAGACCGCTTTTGGATACCACTGCTGCCAGCGCGCCAAAGACTGCGACGGGCGCATAGCGCATGACATAATGCGTAATCTGGAGCATCATTTCGGCAAGCGCATCAGCACCACGTACGAGCGGTGCGCCTTTCTCGCCCAGTGCGGATAGCGCTACGCCAGCAAAAAGCGCAAATATCAAAATCTGTAAAATGTTGTTCGTGGCCATGGCTTCGAACGCATTTTTGGGGAAGATCGAGAGAATAAACTCCCAAAAATCGAGCTTTTTGACTTCGCCCACCGTCGCCGCAGCATTAGCGATGGTATCCACCGGCGCACCGACGCCGGGTTGGAAGACGTTCACCATTAACAGGCCTAGACCAATGGAAATGAAGCTGGCGACGATAAACCAGCTGATGGCACGAAAGCCAATTCGTCCCAAAGCTGTGCTATCGCCCATATGGGCGATACCCACCACAATGGTGGATAATATCAGCGGAGCAACAAGTAATTTGATGAGATTAAGGAAGATATCGGACAGCAGCTTGAACGTCTTTGTAAGATATTCGAATTGGGTACTATCGGACGCAAAACTAATATGGACCGTGTAGCCTACTGCCACACCGAGGATCATCCCCGCCAAAATCCACAATGTCAGACGTTTATCCACTTTACTCTCCAAAATCTGTATGATTGCGGCGACGCTACACAGGACCAATAATTGTCGCAACTAGTTAAGACGTTACTTGTCTAAGCCCGTGAAGGTCGGCATATGCTTTGAAATAAAATTACAACGAATTTTGTCGTTGATCATGGCACTCAACCGAAATGCTTGCGGGCTCAGGAGACAATTTTATGGCGGCCGCCAAAAGTGCAAAAACTACCGCGAAAATCGCTGGCAGCTTGCTGAAAGCAATGGTTTCAGCCTTTGCTGAGACCGCGCTGCCCGGCGAGAATGAGGGTCTTGACGCTGACTCTACGCAGCAGGCGGCGCAATTTATGATTATGACGGGGCTTCATCGCAAAATTGGTGCCGCCGCAGTTGCACTCGATAGCTTCACAGATGCACGAGGCCGTTTGATGATGCGGATTGCGCTCAACAATGATGATATGCCCTTTTTGGTAGATTCGGTTTCGGCAGCGGTGGCGTCGCACGGTATTAACGTAAAGCGGATTATCCATCCGGTGCTCAGTGTCGAGCGCAACGCCTTGCGCGAAATTGAGTCGGTCAGCCGCACACGACAGGAAGGCGTCGCACGAGAATCCTTCATTTATCTTGAGGCTGATCGCGTTGATGCAAAAGAGCGTCGGGCGCTGGAGGCGCACCTCCGAGCCGTTTTGGCCGATGTGCGTGGTGCGGTGACCGATTGGCGCGATATGCTAGCCGCAATGTCGGCGGATGCGGATTCTTTGCCAGCCGGTGAGGGCGCTGAATTAGTCCGCTGGCTGCTCGATAACAAGATGACTGTACTCGGTCATGAACATCTTGCGCGCGATGGTACGCGGTCGAACCGCTTGGGCCTCTCGCGCGTTAGCGATGCTCCCATTTTATCCGAAGCCAGCATTGGGCTTGCCCTTAAATGGTTCGAATCTAGCAGCGACGCGCCGCTGGTATTGAAATCCAACCGAGTTTCCACGGTGCATCGTAACGTCCAGCTCGATCTTATTGTTGTACCAATGCGGCAGTCGTCCCGCGTTGTTGGACTGTCCGTGACTGCCGGGCTTTGGACCAGCGCGGCGCTTGCCAGCGCGCCAGAGCAAATCCCTGTGCTGCGCAAGCATTTGTCGACGCTCATGGATCGCTTCGGCTTTGACCCTGCCGGTCACGCGGGCAAGGCGATGTCGCACGCCTTGACCGCACTGCCGCACGACTTGCTCGTATCGATTAAGCTAGCCGATCTTGAACGCGTAACGCTGACGGCGATGTCCCTTACAGACCGCCCGCGGCCAAAGCTTATCGGGCTGCGCTCACCGCTTGGTCGGCATCTCTATATCTTCGTCTGGCTTCCACGCGACGACGTGTCGACGGGCATGCGCAAGCAAATTGAAGTTATGCTGACCGAAGCTACCGGCGGCCAGTTGTTAGGCTGGACAATTGGTCTTGAAGATGGCGGCATCGCGCTGCTGCGCTACATGCTAGATCTGCCTAGCCGAGACCAGAAGGTCGATGAAGCCGCGCTAGATGCAAAGCTGGAACTCATGGTCCGCGGCTGGGAACCCGCGGTAGAGGCTGCCCTTGCGCGCATAACCGACGATAAACGGGCCGCCGCGATGATGGTGCGATACGGCGCAGCTTTCCCTGCAAATTATCGCAGCACCTATAATATAGATGAGGCAGCGCGCGATATGGTTGGTTTGCTCAATATGGAGCGCGACCATAGCAAGGTGACTCGCCTGAATGTTGATAGCGAGCGGTTGCGTCTAAAAATCTATAGCGGTGGGGGTGCGTTGCCGCTCAGCGATGTTGTCCCCGCTTTGGAAAATTTCGGCTTTGATGTGCTGGAGGAATCGCCCACGTCGCTACGCGATGGCAATTACATTCATGATTTCCGCCTGTCCTTGCGCGGTGGCGAAGTATTGGCATCTACGAAAAGCGCCCATGTTCTGGAAAAAGCGATCAGCCAAGTGCTTGATGGTGATGCGGAAAATGACGTTTTCAACCAGCTGGTAACGGTGGCTGCGCTTGACCCCGTTTCGGTCGTCTGGCTGCGTGCATGGTACCGGTATCTGCGCCAGACCGGCGTGACCTTCGGGATGCCGACGGTGGTGTCGGCGCTGTCGAAAAATGCCCATATCACACGGACGATCATCGCGTTGTTCGACGCGCTGCATAATCCAGCAAGCAAGGCCGACAGGGACAAGGAAACTGCGAAGCTTGTGCGATCAGTGCAGTCGGATTTGGCCGCCGTTTCAGCGATTGACGAAGACCGCATACTGCGGCGGTACCTGGCTATTGTGCTTGCAACGGTGCGGACAAACGCCTTTGCAGCCGCCGCGACTGAGGCGCTTGCGTTCAAACTTGATTGTTCCAAAGTTCCAGGCTTGCCAGCGCCCCTACCTTGGCGCGAAGTGTTCGTATATTCACCGCGCGTCGAAGGCATCCACCTACGCGCTGGCCCGGTAGCACGCGGCGGTTTGCGCTGGTCGGACCGACGCGACGATTTCCGTACTGAAGTGCTTGGCCTTATGAAGGCGCAGCGCGTGAAAAACGCGGTCATTGTGCCCACAGGGGCCAAAGGTGGATTTTATCCCAAGCGCCTTCCCGACGTCCGGGTTGACCGCGACGCATGGTTTACGGAAGGCACCGAGGCGTACAAGATCTTCATCCGCACCTTGCTTTCGATAACCGACAACATCATAAACGACAAAATCGCCCATCCCGAAAATGTTGTCATTCACGACGGTGATGATCCCTATTTCGTCGTGGCTGCTGACAAAGGCACGGCAACCTTTTCAGACACGGCAAATGCTATTGCGTTGGAACGCAATTTTTGGCTGGGCGACGCGTTCGCAAGCGGCGGTTCGGTGGGTTATGACCATAAGGCCATGGGCATCACAGCAAAAGGCGGCTGGCTGTCGGTCCAGCGACACTTCGCCGAAATGGGTATCGATGTGCAGAAGGAACCCGTCACCGTCGCCGGTGTTGGCGACATGTCGGGCGATGTTTTCGGCAACGGCATGCTACTGTCGAAAACACTGAAGGTCGTCGCAGCGTTTGACCACCGGCACATATTTTTCGACCCAGACCCTGACCCGGCTATCAGTTGGAAGGAGCGGCAGAGGCTGTTCAATCTCCCACGCTCCAGCTGGCTCGATTATGACGTTAAGCTGATTTCCAAAGGTGGCGGCGTATTTGCCCGCACCGAAAAGAGCATCAAAACGACGCCCGAAATCCGGGCATTGCTTGGGATTGATGCCAAGGAAATTGAACCATCCGCGTTGATGACCGCGATATTGAGAGCGTCGGTGCAGCTGATGTGGTTTGGTGGTATCGGAACCTATATAAAAGACCGCAGCGAAAGCCATCTTGACGTCGGGGACCCCGGCAACGACGCCATCCGCGTAAATGGCGCAGATGTAAGGGCGCAGGTCATTGGAGAGGGTGCCAATCTTGGCGTCACGCAAGCGGGCCGCATTGGGTACGCATTACGCGGCGGGCGCATTAACACAGACTTCATCGACAACAGTGCTGGTGTCGATTGTTCCGATAATGAAGTGAACATCAAAATTGCACTGAATGCGGAAATGCGTGCCGGTCGCCTGAAGGAATCGGCACGAAACAAGTTGTTGGAGCAGATGACCGATTCGGTGGCGCACCTCGTTCTGGAGGATAATCGCCTTCAGACGTTGGCATTGTCGATTGCCGAGACGGGAGGTGAAGGTGATTTGCCAGCCTATGTCCGGCTTATCGAGATTTTCGAAGCTTCGGGCCGGCTTGACCGGGTTGTCGAAGGGCTGGCCACAAACGAAGAGTTTTTCCGGCGGTCAAGCGAAGGGCGGGGATTGACCCGGCCAGAGCTGGCAATCCTGCTCTCTACGGCAAAACTCACGACGCAGGACGGAATCGAGGAGGCGCCGTTATCGGAGGACGCGTCCATGGACAGCGAAGTGCTCGCAGCGTTCCCTGAGGCTATGGTGAAGGCGCACAAGTCAGCTATATTGACGCATCGGTTGCGTAAAGAAATCATTGCGACCAAGCTTGCCAACAGGATGATTAACCGGCTTGGGATGCTGCATCCGTTCGAGCTGGCGGAAGAAGAGGGCTGCGGCCTTGGTGACGTAGCTGCGGCCTTTGCAATTGCAGAGCGCATCTATGATTTGCCAGCGCTTTGGCATGCTATCGACACATCGCCCATGCCGGAATCGACACGGCTAATGCTATTCAATCAGGCCGCGGTGGAAACCCGCGCGCAAATGGCGGATATCATCAGAAATGCGTTGGAGGGCCGGGACGTGCGCGCGGCCACTGCTGTCTATGCGCCTGTTTTGGAAAAGCTGTCTGCCGCGCTTGATGGGTTGCTACCAAACGACATCCGGCATCAAACCGAGCGATTTGGTGCGCGGCTGGTTGAAAATGGGGCGCCGCGTAAGTTGGCGGATCGCTTGGTTCACATGGCGCAGCTTGACGGGGCCATTGGTCTTGCGGCGCTGTCCTCTGCGCAGAAGGTCGATGTGACCGCGTTGACGAAAGCCTTCACGACCATTGGCGACGCATTGGGCATCGGTTGGGCCCAAGGGACAGCGATGCAGATTGATCCGCGGGATCCTTGGGAGCGCCTTCTTGTGGCCGGGTTGGCCCGCGATTTCCAAACAATGCGCCTTGACTTCCTGCGCCGTCGCGGGGCCAAAAAGCCTCTCGAAGATGCGCAAGGCTGGCTGGAAAGCAATGCTGTGCGCGTCCGCTCGTTCAAGGCAATGGTCGACCGCGCGCGGATGGCGGGCGCACCCACGCCCGCAATGCTTGCGCAGGTTGCCGGACAGGCAAGAGTATTGCTGGGGCGCTAAAGCCCCGCTTTATTTGGGCCCGAGGCCAGCCACGCTTCCTTTGGTTGACGGGTTAGATGCGTTCAGCTTTTTCGGCTTTTCGGCCTTAGGTTTGCGTACTTCGCGGCTCGACTTCTTTTGGCTCTTTGCCATATTGTCTCTCCTTGGTGTCAGCCGCATGTGCAAAAGCGCGCAAGCGGCTGCGACAGTCGTTTGCGATCCGGTGACAAAGAGGGATATGCCCCCAGGGCGCAAAAACCGCGTTATTGCCTAGATAAGGTCTGTGGTCTGATTTGTAAGTGTAGTGCGGGAAGCCGCATTGTTTAAGCGACAGCTACCTCTGCTGCTTCCCTCTTGTAGATGCTATTCACCGGGTGACGGAACATATCCATCACCATTGGCTCAAAAAATTCCAGCGGCAGCGTGTCATAATCGGGATCGAACGAAGGACAGTCATATATGTCGATGAATTCTTCGGTGTCGGCAAACCATTCATGGCCGCGAAACTTTTCACGCATGTCGCGGTCGAGCCCAAGATGGTGAAAGAAATTATGGCCTTGGAAAATGCCATGGTTTTGAACAATCCAGTGGATTTTTTCTGAAACGAACGGCTTTAAAATAGCGGCGGCAATATCTGGATGGTTGGCGGCGCCCAACGTATCACCAATGTCGTGGAGCAATGCCATAACAACATAATCATTGTCGCGCCCGTCACGATGCGCGCGCGTGGCTGTCTGTAAGGAATGTGTCAGGCGATCAACGGCGAAGCCGCCGAAATCACCATCTAGCAGTCTGAGATGGTCCAACACCCGTTTGCCGCCATTTTGCGTGAACGGAATATTATGCCGCATGATGATCTGCCAATCCTCCTGCGTGCTTTGCGACATATCATGAAATGTTGCGCGGTCGTTCTGGTCGATCATAGCTTAATCCTCTCATAATCAACCTATCATGTCCGCATGGCGAAACAAGGGGTTCATGCGGCGGCAAAATGCGGCTAGACCATTTTCATGGCCGTCTTAGAGTTAACCGACAAACCTTTTTTCGCGGACAAAAATCGCGCGTTTTGGAACCTTCATTCTGCTGGTTGGGCAGGCGCCGTGATATTGCGCGCAGCCTCCGGCATCGCGCAGGGACAGCCAGTGAGCTTCCTTGTCCCCATTTTGATTTCGGCGGTAACCGGATATTCCATTACGCTGTTGCTGTCTGTTATTTACCGTTTTCTGATCGATCAAAGACCCGTCATCACGTGGAGCCTCACCTTCGTTTCTGTATCGCTGGCGACCATCGGCTACGCCTATATCGATGTGTGGGTGTTGCAGACCATTAGAGACGGCGTCGACGAAACACCTTTCGCGCAGCTCTGGCTGGCTGCGATTTATATTAACTCGGTGCTGCTTGCGGCGTGGTCCGCGCTCTATTACGCCATCAATTACTTCGTACGTGCGGAAGAGCAGGCGGACCAGATGATGCGCCTAGAGGCACAAGCCACAAGCGCGCAGCTCACTATGCTGCGCTATCAGCTAAATCCGCATTTCCTGTTCAACACGCTGAACAGTATTTCAACCCTCGTGCTGCTGAAACAGACCGAGCAAGCGAACGCAATGTTGTCGCGACTTTCCTCATTCCTTCGTTTTACCTTGATTAACGAAGCTGCGGCCAAGGTACCGCTGACGCAGGAAATCGAGACGCTGAAGCTATATCTCGATATTGAAAAAATGCGGTTCGAAGAGCGATTGCGTACCTATTTTACGATCGAACCAGCGGTTGAGAACGCGTTGGTGCCGTCGCTTTTGTTGCAACCGCTGGTCGAGAACGCGATTAAATATGCGGTCACGCCGAAAGAAGAAGGTGCAGACATTTCCGTGACCGCGCAGCTGGTGGGGCAACGTATCCGTATTATCGTCTCGGATACAGGCCCTGGGCTTCCACCCGGTCAGCAGGACCGCAGTCTGTCGACGGGTGTTGGCATGGCGAATACGCGCGAACGATTGTCACAGGCCTATGGCGATGACCAACGCTTTGACCATTATGTAAAAGCGGGTGGGGGATTTGAGGTTTTGCTGGAACTACCCTATCAAAGCAGGATTATAGCAGGGGAAGACAATCAAGCGGGGGCCAAGCAGCAAGGAATATTAACCGCATGACAATTCGCACAATTTTGGTCGATGACGAAAAACTGGCCATTCAAGGCCTTGAACTCAGGCTGCAGGCATTTGAGGACATCGAAATTGTGGCTACGTGCCACAATGGGCGCGAGGCTATTCGCAAGATTAAGACGTTAAAACCCGACTTGGTTTTTCTGGATATCCAGATGCCCGGCTTTGATGGTTTTTCGGTCGTCCAGGGCGTGATGGATATAGATCCGCCGTTATTCGTGTTTGTTACCGCTTATTCCGAACATGCCATTAAGGCCTTCGAGGCGCAGGCGATTGATTATCTCATGAAGCCGGTTGAGCCCGAGCGTCTCGCGGACACTATGGATCGCGTCCGCGCCAGGCTGGCCGACAAGCGTACGTCGGATGAACTGGACCGGTTGCGGACGGTTATCAACGAAGTCGCACCTAACGCCGCCGATAACCTTGGCGCGCTGGATGACGATGTTGCCTCGAGCCGGTTTGAAAAGCTTATCAATGTCAAAGACCGGGGCCAGATATTCCGTGTGGATGTGGCGAGTATCGAGCGCATTGACGCTGCGGGCGATTATATGTGCATATACACGGCTGACAATTCGCTGATTTTGCGGGAAACAATGAAGGATCTGGAAAAGCGCCTTGACCCAAGGACGTTCCAGCGCGTGCATCGGTCAACGATCGTGAACCTGGACCAAGTCCGTCAGGTCAAGCCGCATACCAATGGCGAATGTTTCCTTGTGCTTGAGTCCGGCGCGCAGGTGAAGGTCAGCCGTTCCTATCGTGATGTTGTCGCTCGGTTTGTACATTAATGATATCCAGGAGAATGAGGATGGCAGACGGCGGCACTTCAACACGCATGAAGGCGAGCGACTTCCATCCTTATATCCTCGAAATCTTTGACGGTTACGTCCATGGCAAGCTGACCAAACGCGAATTTATCCGCGAAGCTGGCAAATTTGCGGCAGCGGGCGTCACAGGGCTGATGATACTCAATCAGCTTGCGCCCGATTACGCGCTTGCCCAACAGGTGGACCCGGACGACCAGTCCATTATCACCTCTCGCGTGACGCTGCCCAGCCCCGAAGGTCATGGGAGTATCTCTGGCCTGCTGGCGCGGCCAGCCAATGCGAAGGGCAAGTTGCCGTCTGTGTTGGTCGTTCACGAAAACCGTGGCCTCAACCCTTATATCGAAGATGTTGTGCGGAGACTGGCCAAGGCAGGATATATGGCGCTGGGACCTGACGGATTGTCGTCAGTCGGCGGATATCCCGGCAATGATGAAAAGGGCCGCGAGTTGCAGGCGAAGTTGAATCCGGGCAAATTGCTGGAGGACTTTTTTGCGAGTTTCGAATTTCTGCGCGACCATAAGGACAGTACGGGCAGGGTCGGCGCGGTCGGGTTTTGCTATGGCGGAGGTGTCTGTAACGCACTTGCTGTAGCCTATCCAGATATGGGAGCATCGGTCCCTTATTATGGTCGCCAGCCAAAAGCAGAGGAGGTCGCCGCGATCAAAGCCCCCTTGCTGATTCAGTATGCCGAGGCGGACGAGCGTATCAACGCTGGTTGGTTGCCGTATCAAGCAGCGCTGATCGCCAAGCAGAAACGCTATCAGGTCTATTTTTACCCGGGCACGCAGCACGGGTTTCATAATGACAGCACGCCTAGGTTCGATAAGGCCGCAGCTGATCTTTCGTGGCAACGGACGCTTCAGTTTTTTGACGAAAACCTTCGCTAACGGCGGGTCGCAAAAAAATCGCGCAGCAATATTGCTGATTCGTCGGCCGCGATGCCGCCATAGATTTCCGGACGATGATGCACCGTGGGTTGTTCGTAAAGACGGGGGCCGTGGACGACCGCACCCCCTTTAGGATCATCTGCCCCGAAATATATTCTGGCGATGCGTGCGTGGGCGATTGCACCAGCACACATGGCGCAGGGTTCAAGCGTTACCCACAGATCACAGCCCACCAGCCGGTCATTACCTAGAAAGGCTGCAGCCTCGCGCATGGCAAGGATTTCGGCGTGGGCGCTTGGGTCGTGGCTTCCAATTGGCCGGTTTGCACCTCTGCCGATGATGACGCCGTCTTTGACTATGATAGCCCCGACTGGTACCTCTCCGTCCTCGGCAGCGGCGGTAGCCAGACCGAGGGCGATTTCCATATATTCACGGGCTTTGGTCAGTGACATGAAAAGTTGCTAGCGCAGATTACCGCTTTTGACCACACATCGGCTTGACCTTTTCGGCGTGGAGCGTTAGGGGCAGCGACTTTCGCGGGTCAGTGATTCCGCACCACTTAACTTATACAGGACACATATCATGGCGCGCATCTGCGAACTCACCGGTAAAGGCCGTCTGGTCGGCAACAATGTGAGCCACGCCAACAACAAGACAAAGCGCACATTCTTGCCGAATTTGCAAAATGTGACTCTGTTGTCGGACGCTCTCGAGCAAGGCTACAAATTTCGCGTTTCGACGCACGGTCTGCGTTCGGTCGAGCATGTAGGCGGCCTTGATAACTGGTTGCTGAAGACTTCGGACGAGAAGCTCTCTACAAATGCCCGCAAGGTGAAGAAAGAAATCGCCAAGAAGCAGAAGGCTGCAGCTTAATCTGCGCGGTCGCTTCGGCGACCTATATCTATAACGCATCAAAGCCGGGGGCAGCCAATGCCTCCGGCTTTTTGCTGCTCAAGTCACGGGGCAAAATGAACTTCATCAAAATCGTTCGTTGAAAGACGCTAAAATTATTATCCGATATCAGCCAGATATAGGTGCCACCCGCATTTTGGGTGACTGCGATTCCCTCCATATTATCTACCAAATATGGGGGAGATAGCGTCGCAATCACGCTTCCGGACACCGTGGGCTCGCGGTCTAAGAATGCCGGGTCGAGCAACGCTATCTTCGCGATGAAACCTTGTGGGAAGGATATACGCCGATGTAACACGACGAGCTGCCCGTCCGGCAACTGCACGCCGTCGGTCACGCGGTAGCCAGCGGGCGGACGGTATCGGAATGCGCTAACCGCACTGCCTGGCTCCACAGGGTCGCCGGAGAACAGCAAGGCGGGATGAGTGTCGCCGTCAAGGGTTTCCGCGATAATTATGAAACGGCCGTCGCGCAGCCGGATGATGCTTTCTGCACCTTTATTGCTGGGCCAATTTTGCATCTGCGAGATGCGCGCTACGCCTGTGGTGCGCGCAAAGCCCCTAGAATATCTGCGAACAGCGTGGTTCGCCTCAAAGCTAATCCAGAACTGGCCTGTCATCGGATCATGTGCGATTCCCTCACTATCGCGGTCCTTGTAGTTTTTGTTGGGGCCTTGGGGATCAGGAAGCGGAGCAATAAACGGACGATCCGTCCGTTGGTCCAGCGTGAGCCCAAAGCCAATAAGCGTTCCCGCATCACCCACACCCAAGAATCGTCCGTCGGCAAGGGCGGTCAATGCGGAAATGCCACCGAAATCATCATTGCGGCTGCGTAATTCCCATGCGCCTTGGAAAATCAGTCCGCCAACACGCCGTAACGCTGGATTATCAACATCGAGCGCCAGTGGTTGCAAGGCGATATCCTGACTCGCGGTGGGATAAATCACGCGCACGCCGCCGACAGACAACACCGCCAGCAACGACGCCAATCCCAGATGCTTCATCTTCTGTATCATTCGGTCCCCATATTTGTTCATCTTGTGCAATCCAAACATGAACAAACGATAACAGTCCTATTCAGCAAAAGCTCAAGCGCCGTTCTTCATAAGGCGGTTGTCGTCAAAACAAATCGCCTATTTGCCCTCTGGGCCGAGCAGGAAAACAAAGGAGTATCAATGATGAAAAATTTCAAGAAAAGCATCGGCGCGCTGGTCCTTGCCGCAACTGCCGTGACCGGTTTTAGCGCAACCCCAGCGATGGCTGGTCGCGGATATGACGATGGCTATTACAGCAGTGGCGATCGCTACGACCGTTATGACCGTCGCGACTATCGCCGTGGTGACCGTTCTTATCGCAATAATGGCTATCGCAATGCCCGTTGTGACAAAGGCACGGGCGGCACTGTCATTGGTGCCGTAGCGGGTGGCTTGCTGGGTAACGAAGTGGCACGCCGTGGTAACAAAACCGAAGGTAGCATCATCGGTGCCGCCGTTGGTGCCTTGGCCGGCCGTGCAATCGACAAGTCGGACAGCAACTGCCGCCGTTATCGCTAAGTTTATAGAATTTCATCCGGTAACGAGCCTCTGAACCTTTTTCGTTACCGGATGAAACATTATGGGCATTCTGCTCAAGATTATGACCAGCCTTTCGCAAGAAGGCTGGTCATTTCGTTTCAACTGTAACTTGTCTGTACTGCCAATATCCGGCAAAGCGCATGCATGACTCAACCCCTCTATTCAGCTCGCTCGGCCCTACGTCCATTTCATCGCAAACCGGAGCCTGAGGTTCTGGCTCCCTTGGTCGTTGCAGCGCAGCTTCGCGGCACTGAGCGCGCGGCGGTGGTTGGGAAAGCCCGGAGCCTACTTGCTGACTTGCGGTCGGTACAAGCCGATGGATGGGTCAATCAATTCCTTCATGAATACCGCCTCGGCACTGAAGAGGGCACAGCTTTATTGTCATTGGCGGAGGCGTTTCTGCGCGTTCCTGATCCACAAACTGCTGACTTGCTTATTGCCGATAAACTGACCGATGCCGACTGGAGCGAACATAAGGGGCAATCGTCCAGCATGCTCGTCAACAGCGCAACATGGGGGCTAGTGCTGGGCAAAGCGGTGCTGGGCGATAGCGACAGCAGCCTGAAGCGCCTGATTGCGCGCGCGGGCGAGCCATTCGTGCGCCAGGCTGTCGGTGCGGCGATGCGCCTTATGGGGCAGGTTTTTGTCATGGGGCGCGATATTGACGAAGCCATTAAAAGAATGGCGTCGAAGGATAATCGCGCGTTTACCGCAAGCTTCGACATGTTGGGTGAGGCTGCGCGGACCAAAAAGGACGCGGAGCGCTATTTTGAGGCTTATGTAGGTGCCATCGCCGCAGTTGGGCGCGATCCGGCGCGTGGGCATAGCGTGTCGGTCAAGCTTTCTGCTCTGCACCCCCGCTATGAAACTGCACAAGCCGCCACATGCGTGCCAGAGCTATCTGATATGCTGCGGCAGCTTGCGCAGTCGGCGGCTTCCTTGGGCGTGCAGCTGACCGTGGATGCCGAAGAGGCCGCGCGGCTCGAGATGAGCCTTAATATCATTGAACGCGTTGCGCAGGATCCGGCATTGAAGGGCTGGGACGGCTTAGGCATGGCCGTTCAGGCCTATTCTAAGCGCGCGAGGCCAGTCATCGGGTGGGCCAATGCAATGGGCCAAGCGACATCGCGCATCATGCAGGTGCGTTTGGTCAAAGGGGCCTACTGGGACAGCGAAATCAAACATGCCCAAGAACGCGGCCTAACGGATTTCCCTCTTTTTACGCGCAAACCCGCGACTGACGTTTCCTACCTCGCCTGCGCGCGCGATATGTTTGATGCCAGCCATATTCGTCCGGCGCTTGCGACGCATAATGCATTGACTGTCGCCACTATATTACAGTGGGCAGGCGATCGCCGGGATTTCGAATTTCAACGGCTACATGGTATGGGCGAGGGGCTGTTCGAACGCATCGTGGGAGAGGAGGGCTATCATTGCCGGACCTACGCCCCAGTTGGCGGACATCGTGATTTGCTGGCCTATCTCGTGCGCCGCTTGCTAGAAAATGGTGCCAACAGCAGTTTCGTGCATCAATTGGCGGACCAGTCGGTGAGCGAAGATGAGCTGCTCGCTGATCCCGTCGAGAAAGTCATTGCCGTCGGCGGAACCCGTCACCCCGCTATTGCTGCACCTGCAGATTTGTTCCGACCCGAGCGGCCTAACAGCCTAGGCCTCGACCTTGACGATGCTGAGGTTCTCCATCGTATCGCCGCTGAAATTAATGAGCCGGTTAAGCTGGATGTTGGCCAAAGTGTTGACCCGGCCAACGCCGTTTCCAACGCCTTGGCTGCATATCCTGAATGGTCATTGACCCCGTTGGAAGCGCGGGCCGATTGTCTGGAGAAGCTCGCCGACCTTTTGGAAAGTAACCAAAGTCGGCTGATGGCGATCGCTGTTCAAGAGGCGA
>Ga0105050_10003377_pt1 | contig 22160 bp, 32 predicted proteins | sample FRY01_FD_78088 | JGI IMG/M metagenome (GOLD analysis project Ga0105050, IMG submission 78088) | Freshwater microbial communities from Lake Fryxell liftoff mats and glacier meltwater in Antarctica - FRY-01 | ecosystem: Environmental > Aquatic > Freshwater > Ice > Glacier meltwater ...
AAAATATTTAAGTAGTTTATTTATATTTATAGAGAGAAATCTAAATAAAATTTAACTTTGATATGCAGGGCTACTTGAACCATGAGGCACCGGATTATATGTTTTTTGCGTTATAGGTGTTTTGGGGTCGTTAGCCGTTGGATTTGGAACTATGATATTTGGCGATTGATAGTAAACTGGATTTACTGCAGGATTATATTGAGGATCATATATTATTATATTGCCAGAGCTATCAGTAGTTGTGCTATTTTTAGCAGGTTGATTTATCATTCCAGTAGCAGTATTTAAACCAAAAAAATATAATAAAAATGTAACAATAACAGTCATTAAAATAAATGGAATAAAAACAATAATCCAAGACACAACTCCTAAACCCTTTTCACATAATATATTTAGTAACAAAGTAACCATAGAAGCTACAATTACCTTCATAAATGCTGTATTATAAAGTCCTTTATAAGTGTCAATAAGTATTTGAGTTATTGAGAATATTAAATAAATAATTGCAGGAGGGCATAAATTTATCATTATTTTATAATATATTTATATTTTAATTTTCATCAGCATAAAAGAAAGGTTCACCTTCCTTAAAATATCCAACTTTATCTCCGACATCACCGTCTTTTAATTCATAAATAGAACCATTGTTTTCGTCATTAGTGCAATAAGTTATGTCGTCAATATCGATTTCAAACAGTTCCTCTTCCTCTTCCTCTTGTTCATCTTTAGTTTCAGTTTCTACTTCTTCTTCTTCATCTTGTTCTTCTTTAGTTTCAGTTTCAACACTATTTTCATCATTATTTTCTTCTACAACTTTATCCTCTTCTATGCCATCCTCTTCCTCAGCTTCAGCTTCATCTTCTTCAACTTCCTCTTCTTCTTCTTCCTCAGCTTCTAATACTTCAATAGCACTTTCTTCCACTTTTACAGTAGGGATAGTTATATGAACAATTTCCTTCTCATTTTTTATCTCGATTACGCTTTCAGCTTCTTCTTCTACACTTTCATTATCACTTGCACTTTCAAAATCAATATCAACTGTAATATTTTCATTTTGACACGCAGATACAATTGATGATTCAATAGAAGGTTTAATTGAAATATTTTCAATTGGTTTTGGTTGAAAAGTCATTTTATCAACTTTATTATTTAAAACTTCAATCTTATCAATAAGCTTATCCATTAATCCATATAAATTTAGATATTTCTTTTCAATATTATCAATTTTTCTCTCAACATTACATAAATCATCTTTATTTACCCAATGAGTTACAGGCTTTTGAGAACATTTTTTTAACAAATTAAGTTTATTGTCATAATCAGAATCAGAATCAGAATCAGAATCATCATCCTTATCCAACTCTTCTACAATTGAAGGTAATTTCATTAATTGTTTATGTGTTCTTTCTAATAATTCATATCTTTGTAAAGTTTTGGCAAGTATTTTATTCAATCCATTTTTAATTACTAATTCAACTTCATTTAACAATGGTTCTGTATTATATATGCTGCGGGTTTCTTTCATTTTAGTATAATTATATATATAACTATTCGTTTAATATGATTTAAAAAATAATTTATATAATTCATATAAGAAGAATGTCTTTAATTGAAACCGATAAGATTCAACAAAAAGTAGATGTAATCACAAGACAAACCGATTATAGTAATGAAGCTGCGTTGGAGAAACTTAAATTGCACGATTTTAATGAAATTTCGGTTATTAAGGAGTATTTAGGGGTACCAATTAAAAAAGTTGCCGCTCCAGTTAACTCTGTCAATCAAGAAATTTATAAACAATTACGTAGTAAATTAGATTCAAATATGAGAGATTACCATGTTAGAGTTGAAAAGGGAGAAGTAAAAAAAATAGTATAATGTAAATGTATAAATGTCGACATATGTATCATACGGTCCTCACAGTTTAGGCCCCGATTTTACTTATAAAGAGAAAATTGATCTTGTTGAGAGAATGTGTAAAAATGGATTATGGTCTAAAGATGTGTGTATTAAATACATCAAAGAGCTTGAAAAAGAAAAAAAGTTTTTAAAGACTTCAATTAAAAATGCGCAAGCAATATCAAGTTCTATTGGAAAAAAAGCGTCTGTAAATTTAGAAGGTAATTTAGCTAAGGCAAGGAGAGAAGAAGATAAAAGAATGGATGCTGTAGCAGCAGAAGAGAAATATTGGGAAGGAGAATTAGAAAAAGAATTTTCCAAAATCGATGCAGAAAATGGTTGTAAAAAAGGAAAAGACGGTAACTGCAGCATTATGGGTGGAAAATATAAAAAAAATAAAAAATCTAAAAAACATTATGCGTTAAAAAAGACAAAAGGAAAAGGAAAACGAAAAATGAACAAAATGACTGTAAAACGTGGTGGTGGTTTGTCGTATGGTTTTGGCTTGAATGGACAGAGTTTATTCGGAAAATGTGACAACAAACAGATTTATGAGGATGGTCAATGGAAAACGCAAGAATGTAGTCAAATATTTGGTAATAAAATTTATAAAACAATTCAACCTGATACATTAGCAAATGGAGCAATAAATACAAAAACCTGGTATCAATTTTGGTAAGGATATACCAGGAGAATTTGTATTTTTACACTTCTTCATAGTCAAGAAAAAAAAGAATGGATGCTGCTGCAGCAGAAGAGAAATATTGTGAAAGAGAAATATTTGGAAAGAGAAATATTGGGAAAGAGAATTAGAAAAAGACGGTAAATGCAGCATTATGGGTGAAAAATATAAAAAAAATAAAAAATCTAAAAAAGTGCGTAAATCTAATAAAAAGAATAAGAACAGTCGTAATAAGCGAAACTCTAGAAGACGTTAAGCATTTGAATTTTATATAATAAAAAATATTATATAAAACCTTATTTATCATTTATCATTATTATCATTGTTATCATTATTATCATTTGAAACAGCCTTTTTCTTATTTTTCTCTCGTTCTTCTAAACGCACCTTCTTTTGCTCATCAAACGTCGCATTATTTTTTATAATATCTTCTTCAGATGAAGCTTGTACTTTATTTCGTGAAAATGTTGTTTTATTGTATTTATCAGGTTTAACCATTGTTACACTATTATATATATTTGTCTTTATGTTCGTTTTTATAATATAAATTAAAACTATTTAAAGCCGATACCTTTACCTTTACGTTTTTTTAGTATAGGTATTACCGGCATTTGAATTGGCACAGCAGCCATTAACAACATAGTGTTATAATTTGTTAAATGATCTACCACATATATAATAAAAAATACACATATTAATAGTATAAATGACACTGCATTATCCTTTATATGTGTTAAAACTGAATTTACATTCCAAATTGAAAATTCATCGATACCATTTCCTTTGTCCATTAATATATTTAAATATAAAAAAATATATTAAATTATTGTGCTAATCCAAATCTTTCACTTAAAATATTGGTTTTAGTTTGCTTTTTTTGTAGCTTCTTCTTAATTTGATAAGAATTTGAAGGAATAATCTTATTATTTATTATAAAATCATCATTATCTTCATGTAATTCAGGTAAAATTCTAGTTAACGGTTTGTCTACAATCAAAAATAAACGCTCATTTCTTAATAATGATCTATATTCTTGAATGGTTAAATTTCCATAATACTTCTCTAACATATAATAGGGATTTGGCGCTGGTTTAATATTTTTATTATAATCATAAATCTTTGAATAAATATGATTTAATAAATAATAACGCTCAAACTTTGATGAACTATCAATATTTTCATCCATTAGATGCGCAGTTGCACATTCTGGACTACAAAAACAACCATAAACATGATAAGTCTCCTTTATAAAATGCTTTGGAATATAAATTGGCGGATTATCAAAATCATAAGTACACCAAAAACATGCGGATTTTTTATCGCAAATGTTATTAATATGCAAATTATGTTCTAACGATTTTAATTTTTTCCAAATTTCTCGAATGTCGTTTTCCTTACCAGGTTCATAATCGTCTTCACAATCGCTTTTATCCTCATATTTATGATGAGCTGTCGCAAATTGTGTTGTTTGTATTTGGGAAGCTTCATTATTTATAATATCAAAAGATAAATAATTTGCCTTTTGAAAATCATAATTTTGAATTGAGTTATCACTTGAAGAAGGTGAGTGTAAATCTTTTAAACAACATTTAAGGTGTAAAATTACATTTGGTTTAGTTTCTATAGAATTAGCAATAGGAACTACTTGTTGAATTATTTTACCACCTTTAGGTTTTCTACCTCTTTTTTTTGGAATAGGTTTATCATCATCATTCGCATTTTCATTATTTAAAGTAGTAGTATTATTTTCGTCAGTTAAATTAAAAAAATCTATTTGATTTTCATCATTACCTTCTTTTGAAATTGGCAAATCTTCAATTATTACAGTTATATTCTGCTCTTCTTTTGCTTGCTGTGCAGCCAATTCAAGTTCTTTTTTTGATTTTCTTCCGCGTTTTTTTGGCGCTACTATTTCCTTATCATTCGTCATAAACTTATACAATAATTACTATTATCGATTTAAATTGTTTTAATATATCTATTTTTAAGTATGTCTATTTTCATAGCATTTTCTACAAACTGGAATATAATTATTTGAACCAACTACTGTTTGCTCTGTTTCTTTTGTTAAACGCATTGAAAATATTCCAGCACTTCCATCTTTACATAAAGAACAGAGAGAAGTTAATTTAGTTACCTTATCACATATTGGAATTAAATCCAATATTTGTCCAAATTTTTTTCTCTCAAAATCACCATCCAAACCACAAATATAAACCTTTTTCTCAGTTTTCAATAATTTATCAACAAATTCCTTTAAATCTGGAAAGAATTGACCTTCATTTATTAATATTACTTCGCTTCTATTTATTTGAAATATTTCTTGAATTCTTGGAATACAAATATTATGTTCTAATATATTTATGGATTGATCTAACCATAAATTCATTAATTTATCCGTTTTGATACAAGGAATCTTAATTTGATCATGAGTTGATAATAGCTCTTCATCATAACGATCATCAATTGTATGATTTATAACAGAAACTGATATATTACAAAACTTACATTTGTTGTAAACTTCTACTAACGTTGTAGTTTTTGAACTATACATAGGTCCAATAATTAACTCAAGGTAACCTGAAGGATAAGGATTTGACATGGTTGTTATAAATTTATTCATTAAATATCTTTAATATTTAAAAATTCAATTTTTATTTTTATTTTTATTTTTATTTTTATAAATAATTACATATTAAATAAATAATACATTATTACTTATGACAAATAGCGGTATACCATTAGTTGAAGCATATAGACCTAAACATTTTGATGACATTGTATTAGACCCTTTAAATAAACAAATCCTTAAAAATATTATTGAAACATCCTATTTTCCCAATTTGCTTTTTTACGGTCCCCCTGGAACTGGTAAGACTACAACCATTATTAATCTTATAAATGCGTATCAACTGAAGCTTAACAATAAAAATAAAGACTTAGTTATTCATTTGAACGCATCCGACGAGAGAGGCATTGACATTATTCGCAACCAAATTAATTCATTTGTTAATTCAAAACCGCTTTTTAATGCAGGTATGAAATTTGTTATACTTGATGAAGTAGATTATATGACTAAAAACGCACAACAAGCCTTACGATATTTGCTACAAAATTATACTGGTAATGTGCGATTTTGTCTTATTTGTAATTATATAAGTAAAATTGACGAAGGTCTTCAAAATGAATTTATTCGTCTTCGTTTTAACCAGTTACCTAAAAATGATATTATTCAATTTTTAAATCATATATCGGTTTCAGAAAAACTAAATATGTCAGAAAAATCGCTATCATGCATTCAAAAACTTTATAAATCGGATATAAGAAGTATGATTAATTTTATGCAGTCCAATAAAAATATATCAAATGAACAAGCAAAACTATTTATTATTGACAATAATGTATGGGAAGAAATTATCCTTATGATCAATAAAAGAGAAAAAATAGATAAAATTAAAAACTATATTGAAGTTATAAGTATTCAATACAATATTGATAAAAAAAATATAATTAAAGATTTTTTAAATTATATTATTCGAAACCATTTAAATTGTGTAAATGCAAAATTCTTAAATTTTATTGAAAATTTTATGCATTCTCAAATACAAAATAATGATGCTATTATTTATTATTCATTATCAAAACTATCATCATTTACATTTGGATAAATTGTATTATATTTGGATAATCTTATTTTCAATTTGATTAGAAAGTCGTTTGGCGGTGAACTCTTTGATGGATCAAAGAAACTTTGCTTAAGACTATATTCACCCTTTGGTGATTCTACCTTCATGGATGTAAATAAGTTTTTCTTATTTGGAATAATACTTGGCTTTTCGTGGATGATGTTGAGTTTAGATAGCATTCTTTATATTATATAAGATAAAAAATAATTGATATAAATATAATATAAAGAATATAAAGACAAATATATAATTATAGAAATGAGCGTAAGCATGAATATTGATGAAGAGTGGGAGAATTTTATATCAGCTAGTTGCGATGATGATATATCATCTGACGATGAAGATATAAATGAAATTCTTAACTCTGAAGTTAGCGAAGGTTTTATGTCTGCTAATTTAAAAATTGATTTAAGTACTGAATCCCCTAAAGCAACAGATATTTATATCTCAACAAAAACAAAAATCGCATATTTAAATCAAATAATTGACTTAAAAAATGTATTTTGGCAAGTTCCTGTTATTTCTTATGCTAAACCATGTAATGGTGTTGTTAAGAAGCAAATGAAATTTAATTCACTTGCTCCCGAAGAACTTACTTTAATTCAAGATAAACTTAAAAATGAAATTTATTTTGAAGAACATGTTATAACTCATATTGATAACCCAACTGGACGAATTAAATTTAAGGACACTCGAAAAATTAGCATTGGCGTGTCTAAAAAAGACTTGCTTAGTTATAGATGCAAGAAGAAGAGTGCATTCTATAATTGTTTTGTATTGATTCTTCGTCTAAAAATAGCTGAGATCTTTAAAGAATTTCATGTTAAAGTATTTAATACTGGAAAACTAGAAATTCCGGGCATACAAAGCGAAAGCAATTTTAATACAATTTTAGAAAATGTTGTGTTAACATTACAACCTTATGTTAATGAATCTCTTGGTTATAAGCCTGATACAAATGAAACAGTATTAATTAATTCTAACTTTAATTGCGGTTTCTTTATTAATAGAGAAGCACTTAATGATATCCTTAAAAATAAGTATAATATCCAAGCAATTTACGACCCTTGTTCATATCCTGGTATTCAATGTAAGTTTTATTATAATCCTGATGTCGATATTCAAAATGGTTGCCAAATTTCAGAAGAAAATAAATATTTATATACAAATATAAAGGAAGTATCATTTATGATTTTTAGAACAGGAAGCGTTCTTATTGTGGGACGATGTGATGAAAATGTTTTGCTAATTATTTATGAATATCTTAAGATTGTATTGCATAACGAATATAAAAATATTTGTCAAAAAATTAACGGCAAAAACTCGGAAGAAGAATTTGTTGTAAAGTCTAAGGATAAGAAAAAGAAGCTACGTAAGAAAAATATTCTTATTGAAATGATTGCGAACGCTTAAAGCAATACAAACATTTAAATAGTTAAATAAGCTTCTAAATTATTTAAATTATCTAAAAATTCGTCTGATTCAAGACGCTTTTCAATATTTTTAATATAATCATTTTTCCCCGATTTTTTAAGCATTTGCATAGAGGCGTTAAAAAACGTTGTTGTATTTTCTATTCTATTATATAATTTATCTTTAATTGCTTCTAAATCCTCTAAAACAATTTTATTTGATAAACTAATTATTTTATCACATACAGTCTTCATTTGCGCAATTAATTCATCACATTTATCTTGTGTTAATTTATTTGTATTAATAATCTTAAGTAAATATGTTTGAAAAATGCTAACATACTGACCGATTTTTTTGCATTTTTCATTATGTTCGTTATCATTTGGTTTTTTAAGTTCTTTATTAATTTCAAATATTGTTTTCTTATAAACATAAGTTGTTGCGTCTCTCGAAGTTAATTGTAAAAATAACTTTTCATCATCTGATATTTGCTCTATAAATTCAACATAAAAATAAAAGGACTTCTGACAATGAAAACATGTTAATTCGGCATTTTTTGTATAAGATAATATGCTTAAAAATACATTTGTTAATGTGTCAAGTCCACGAATAATAATATATTTTGAGTAAGTCGGATTTTTTAAATGAACGCTTGAATAAATAGATTTATAATATTCAATTAATAAATCAACATAATTACTGGCAACTACACTTACTGGAAAATTCAAAGATTTTTTATAATTATCGGAATTATTTAAAGAATAATTAGTTTCTTCGTTTTTCATTAATATATATATTTTATAATATTTATATTAAAATACCTTTTAATATATAAGTATTTAAAGACTTTTAAATTTAAAATATATAAAATGTCTGAAAAAGTTCCCGCACAAAAAACCGAAGCCAAAGCCGCTGATTCTGGTTTTAATTATAGACTTCCCGCTGAAGTCACTTTAAAACATGCTACTAAAATTAGCATCGTCGATGATAAGCCTATTATGATGGATTATTGGGCTGCTTCCCTCGATAAAAAAGCCCTTATTGGTGCCAGAGAGAATGGTGAGAAGTTGCTTGTAAAATCAGAAGATGAATATACTAGTATAATTCAAAAGTTCTATAAATCTGGAACTGAATATATTATTATTACTGAAAATTCTATTTACCTCGTTTCTAATGACATTCCTACTAGAAAAATCTCCTAGACAAGATTTAACTTAATTATATTTTAAAATTAAAATTGATTTAATTTTAAACCTTTTTACATTTCAAACGCCGATTATTCTATATCATAAAATAACTGGATTGTTTCAATTGTTTTGTTTGTTTTATTTAATGGATTACTCCAGTATAGGATTGTTTCTTCTAAACACGTTAATCTCTCATTCCATTCATCTTTTTTTGATTTTTTTACAATGCAAATACTTTTTTTGTTCATTCCCCAGCAAGAGGTTATATTTTCTCCATCTTTTTCATAATCATCTGGATTAAATCTTATGAATACTATCGGTCTATGTCCTATATCCTGTGACAATTCCATTATACGTTTGTTTTCACAACTACAATCATAACCAGTATGTTGGTTTTCATCTATTTCTATTATCACAATTTGATAACCTAAATCTAATAATAAGTCTGGTCTTCTTTTAGAACAACCACCGCTTATTATTTTATCCGATTTCCAATCAAACTGGGAGAACTTATTTTTTACATATTCAACTACAGCATATTCTTTTGTTTTGTAGTTTCTTGATACTGGTTTGTCTGGAAACATATTGATATAACAAAATAAACAATATCCGTCGTATTTTTCTTTAACTTGTGTTAAACACCAAATATTTTGACAAGTTTTATTTTTGACATCTATCATTCCTTCCGATTTATGCGTAAAACAATATAATCCTTTTGTTTCACCTTCCACATTATAAATTGGTCTTACTTTACAATTCGGGTGAATACAAGTTTTACTTATTACATTTACCATTCCTTCCGATTTATGCGTAGAACAATATAATGCTTTTGTTTCACCTTCCACATTATAAACTGGTTGGACTTTACAATCTGGATGAATACAAGTTTTACTTACAACATTTACCATTCCTTCTGATTTATGCGTAGAACAATATAATCCTTTTGTTTCACCTTCCACATTATAATTTGGTCTTACTTTACAATCTGGATGAATACACATTTTTAAATTGATATAATTTATAAACTCTTATTTTTATATCAATTTTATTATAATAATCGGTGTTTGAAATGTAAAAAAGTGTAATACCTTAAAGACAAATACAGAATAATAGTATAGAATGGAAGACGAGAATATGAATGTAAAGTCTGAAGATGAATGCACCTTATCCAATTTTATTATGTATAAAATTTGTCCTAAAAATGCTGCTTTAAATTACTTCTATATAGGTCAAACAACTGATTTTGAAAATAGAAAAAGACAACATATGAAAAATACAGTTACAGAATCAGATAAAAAACATTATCATTTAAAACATTACCAAGTTATTAGAGAATCTGGTGGATGGACTAATTGGGAAATGGTTAAACTTGAAGAATTTAATGGCAAAACTAAATTAGAAGCTAGAATGAGAGAACAAGAATTAATAAAAGAATATAACGCAAATTTAAATTCTGTAAGCGCTTTTGTAACTGAAGAAGAGAGAAAAGCAACAAAACAAGCTTGCACTCAAAAATATAGAGAAGAAAATAAAGATTTAATTAGAACTCAAGAAAAAAAATATAAAGAAGACCATAAGGAAATTATTGCCGAACAAATGAAAAAATACAGAGAGGAAAATAAGGAAAAAATTAGAGAGAAAACAAAAGAATATATCGAAAATAATAAAGAACAACATCAAGAATGGCAAAAAGTTTGGAGAGAAAAGAATACGGAAATTTTAAAGGAAAAAAGAAAGATTTATGATGCTAAAAAAAAAGAAGAAAAATTGTTAACAAAAGTAGTTATATCAGAAGAAGAAAAAGCAGCTATTAAAAAGCAAAAGAGAGACATTTATAATGAAAATAGAAGAGTAAAAAGACACGAAGAAAGTTTAGCAAAAAGTGAATCGGCAAAAGCAGATGAGTAAATATTATAATACTAATAATTATATTATATTTTTAAATTACAATTAATTTAATTTAAAAATATAAAGCCATCTGTATGCCCTTTTTTTTAAACCCGTTTTTACAATAAAAATCCTCCAAATCTTCAACACAATCCAAAATTATTTTATAACAATTCTTCTCTCTTCCTTCCTCTGTTAAAAGCCCAATTAAATCCTTTCCAATGCCTTTTCCTCTATATTCTGAAGATGCTACAATATCTTCAATATGTCCGACACATTTGCCACCTCGAATAAGCTTTGGTTCAAATATAATTGTTCCTGAGCCTATTATCTTAAAATCGCACGATAATGGGCTTTCAATATAGCAAACGATAATGCTGCCAGTATTACTGATTTTTTTAATATTATTTGCAAACAAATCTGTTGTTATATCAGGCGCAAAAGTAAGCTGCCGAAGTAAATTCAAATAATTATCCTTGATTATTTCAATATAAGTTGGATATATCTCTAATAAAGTGATCAGATTGTTGTATTTTATTTCTATCATATAGTATAAAAAGAAATTTGGTCTTTAAGTTGTTTTTTCAATTTATTATATTTTTCATTGAAATTTTTTGGGGAAAGTTTTTTTGAGTTTTCATTTTTGGACATTTATAAATGTCCATTTTTTGAATTTCTTGTTTTGATGTTGGAAAAAAACACATTTGTGAGCATAATTGAATTTTATGGTAAGGCGACAGAAAAAATAATTTTCATTTTGTTACGATAAAATTTTTTTATTTTAATTCGGAAACCTTTAGGCGTTTTTTTCTTATCTTATTTTAGATAACGATGGATAACGAAAAAACGCCTAAAAACGCCAAAGAATTTATCTGTGAATTTTGTGATTTTACATGCTGTAAAAATAGCGATTGGGAAAGACATATTATAAGGCAAAAACATATTAATAACGTAAATGATAAGAATAAAACGCAAAAAAACGCAGCCTGTTATGTTTGTTTATGTGGAAAAGCTTATCAGCATTCTTCAGGTCTTTCAAGACATAAAAAATTAGAAAAATGTGAAATATTAAATAAAAATATTGAAAATATAGAAGAAAAATATGAAAGCATTCATCAAGACAATAAAATAGAAGAAATCAAGGAAATTATGCGATACTTAATGAAGGAAAATTCAGAAATGAAAGGTTTAATGATGGAAGTTATAAAAAATGGCACTATTAACAACTCATCTAGTACTAATATTGTTGGCAACACAACACATACAAATTCCCATAATAAAGCATTTAATCTAAATTTTTTCTTAAATGAGACCTGTAAAGATGCTATGAATATTGGTGAATTTGTTGATTCTCTCAAATTACAACTTTCTGATTTAGAAAAAGTCGGAGAAAATGGCTACATTGAAGGCATCTCTAGCATAATTGTTAAGAATCTTAAACAGTTAGATGTTACTAAAAGACCCGTTCATTGTACTGATAAAAAGAGAGAAATAGTTTACATTAAAGATGAAAATAAATGGGAAAAAGATGAAGATAAAACGCAAATGCATAAGCTAATAAAACGAGTTGTATCAAAGAATATAAAAATGTTTGAAAAGTTTAGAGAAGCACATCCAGATTGTAAGCAATATCACTCAAAATTTTCAGACCAATATCATAAGATTATTTATGAATCTATGGGTGGAAAAGGAGACAACGATTATGAAAAACATGAAAAAATAATAAAAAATGTTCTAAAAGAAGTGGTTGTTGATAAAAATATATAATATTATTTAGTATATATATAAAATGTCAGCTTTTGGAAGTGGTAGCAATTCAAATGGACAATTTTGGTATGGAAGTTCTGTTGGATTTCCTGGATTTTTATATAAGAAAAATGTCGGTGTTGGCGGTAGACGCTCTACAAAGTTCGCTGCAGGTGGCAACATAACTTGCAATAATTCAACATATTTATATAACAAGTATAAACCCGGTTCAAATGGCGTTGGCGCATCCACAATCGCAAATCGTCGTGCTAAGAATCGTCTTGCTTCAGTTTGTGGAGGAGGAAATAGTAAATGCTTTCCTTGTTTTAATACATTAGGACAATATAATAGCTATACAGGCAATCCTGATGGCTTTATTCCTTGCCCTTATGTACCACCACGTTAAAAATATAAAAAAAATAATATTTAAAAACAGTTTAAACATATAAATATTATTTAAGTAATTATGTCACGATCATTTATGTATTTTTTTAGAGACATTTTTAAAAATCTCTCTCCTCATGAAACATATAAAATTGCAGGCATTATTGCAATTACCCATTTAGGATTCGCATTAGTAACGCAAGACAGCAATCGTATTATAGTTGAAAGTAAATATAAGTTTGATAGACATGGATTTACTGAATTTATGATTGTAGATAAAAATGGAAAGCATTATAATGTAAATAATAGTGTATGGTTTTTTAAATGGGATTCGATTGAAGATTGGCATTCAATAGAGAAAGGCAAACAAATTGATATTAGCTATTATGGTTTGAGAGTTCCATTTCTAGGCATGTTTCCAAATGTATATAAAGTGAATAAAGTAAAAACAAACTAAAATCCGGTCATATTTTGCGGACTTTGAACGAATGAGCCATTGCTAACTTGAGCAGGTGGATTATATGGTCTATAAAAATGGTTATCATATTTTACATTTGGATTGTAGTAGGCAACTTGAGGATAAGCATTATAAGTATAGCCGCCGTTTGTAGTTGGTCTAAATCCTGCACTAACTGGTGTTGATGCTGAGTTAATATTTAAGAAAACCATATTGTCATAACTCTTCTTAACTGCGTTAGGATTAGTATTACATTGAGTAACATAATTATACCAATAATTACGAGTAACTCCGATGCTGGGCGCTGTGCCCATTTTCATAGGTCCAGAAAAAGTATTATTGTCAATATTATTGATGTAAGATTGAATATTTCTAACTTTGCGAGATCTTCCTGCCATTATATAAATTTAATAATATTATAATTAAGTATTCTAAATTAATTATAATTAAAATATAATTAATTTAAATATTAGAGCCCTTTTTGGGGATTGAACCCAAGACCTTTTCATTACAAGTGAAATGCTCTACCACTGAGCTAAAAGGGCATAAAAATACATTTGTTAAACTCTTTTTAACTACAAATGTAAATGCGGACAAAGAAGACCCTTGTCTTCCCGCCCATATTATACAATCAAAATGTCTTTAAGTTGTTTTAATAGAAAATAATAAATTGTAATAGTAGCTTAAAGATTACGCTTTAAAAACAGTCGCTTCGCTTTAAAGAGCCTCGCTAATTTTTCCAATTTGTTCTTCTGTTAATTTTTCAGGAAATTCGACGTTAAAATGTATTACCATATTACCTTTACATCCATCTCTAACTAAACCCATTTCTGGATATATCTTCTTATATCCAGACGGAATAATATTTCCTTTATTATTATTTAATGTATAACTCTTTCCATTTATATATTTAATTTCAAATGAAAACCCACAAAGTGCTTCTTTGAGAGAAATAGTTTTTTCCAATATTAAATCCAATCCTGAACGTTTAAAATCGGTTGTATTATTTATTTTTATTTGTATTTTAATATCGCCTTTTGCATTTCCATTTAATACATTGCCTTTTTCCGGCAATATAACCATTTCACCTTCATCAATTCCAGCCGGTAATGGTATGTAAATAGTCTCCTTCTCAAATACCTTATTACCATTTTCCATTATCCATCTCTCAATTTCAATTGGAATAGATAACCCGGTTAGAACTTGTTCCAATGTCAATTCAATTTGCCTGACAACAGGCTCAGGTTTTTGAAAGGGAAACCCGCCGTGAAAAACGTGAATATTTGCGCCGGCAGGAAAACCTTGTACATTCATTCCTCCCATATTTATTCCTCCCATATTTATTCCTCCAGGAAATCCAAATGGCATCCCTCCTCCAAATAATGAACCAAATAAATCGTTAACATTAACATGATGTACTCCTCCACCGCCGCTCATTCTAGCAAATGGATTTGGATTTTTTCTATTAAAATCATATTCTTCTCTCTTTTGCTCGTCTCCTAAAGTTTCATATGCCTCATTTAACTTTTGCGTCATAGAAATTGAATCTTGACTATTCGCATTCTTATCAGGATGCCATTTAATTTGAAGCGTACGATAAGCCTTTTTAATTTCATCAGATTTTGCATTTTCATTTATACCTAAAACTGTATAATAATTATCCGCCATTAATAATATACAAAAAGATATACTTAAATAATAATTAACGTATAATATTATTATGCCACTTATTGACAATAAACTATTTATTCATAAATATCAACCACTTTGTTTTAATGACTTTGGAGAGAATAATGAAGTTGTTAAAATGTTAAAAACGCTTGTATTAATCGACGATATTAATATTCTTCTTATTGGTAATATTGCATCTGGTAAAACTTCTCTCTTAAACACTCTTATAAAAGAATATTATATTGGTTATTTACCCAAAGAATATGAAGAAAATGTACTTTACATTAATAGTCTCAAAGAACAAGGAATTAATTATTATAGAACTGATGTTAAAACATTTTGTCAAACATGTTCAAATGTTAAAGGTAAAAAAAAAATTGTTATATTAGACGATATTGACCTTATAAATGAACAAAGTCAGCAAGTATTTAGAAACTGCATTGATAAATATAGTCATAATGTTCATTTTATATCATCATGTAGTAATATTCAAAAGGTAATTGAAAGCTTACAATCAAGGCTTACAATTTTAAAAGTTCAATCATTAAAGAGAGAAGATCTAAAAACAGTTATAAATAAAATAAAAGCAATAGAAAATATAGAAATAACACAAGATGCGGAAGATTTTATTTTAACTATTTCAAATAATACAGTTAAAATCTTAATTAATTATATGGAAAAATTTCTCTTATTAAAGCAACCAATCACATTTGAATTAGCAAATATGCTTTGTTCAAATATTAGCTTTTTAATTTTTGAAGAATATACAAAAAATGTAATTGATAGTGAACTTAATAAGGCAATTAAATTGATATATGAATTAGTAGATAAAGGCTATTCAGTAATGGATATATTGGATAATTATTTTATTTTTATTAAAAACACCAATTTACTGACAGAAGAGCAAAAATATATTATTATTCCTTGTATTTGCAAGTATATTACAATTTTTCATAACATTCATGAAGATGAGATTGAATTACCATTATTTACCAATAATATAATTCAATTATTAAGAACAATTTAAAGTTTTTATTTTGATTTTTAATATATTTATAATATAGTAAAAATGGCGTCCCAAATATTTAAAAATAATGTTCCTACTAAATTGTTGTTTGATTTACTTGACTCAATTTGCTTAAAAAATGAAAAACATTATTTGTTTAATAGTGATTCATATAAAAAAGGTCTTTATAAAGAAACAATCCAACAATTTATAACTGATTGTATTCCTTATTATTACTTATCCAAGCAAAAATATTTAGAAAAAAAGTTAACATTTAATTCATTTGCTACTATTTTACGACAAATATGTAATTTCAACAAAATTAAATATATATCTCAAATAAAATATGACAAATCATCTTATGGTATAGAATACTATATTTATATTTAGCACAGCCCATTCTTTAATAACGTTTTCTTGAGCCACCAACCTTTCTATTGCGTTTAGTTTTATTTGCACCTCTTGCTTTTGGTTTATAATCATAATCATCTTCTTCCTCTTCAAATTCATCAAAATCATCTAAGTCTTCAATGTCATCAATATCAATTTCCTCATCATCATAAGTACCATTATCGTTAGATTTTAACATAAATAAACTAATTCCACCTATCGCTAAAATAGTAGTTGCTAAAAGTAATGACATTGTTTCGTTCATATTTATAATATTTTTGCTTAATTTAATTGAAAAATTTAAACTCAATTAAATTAATTAATGTTTTTTTGTTTTGTTCTTCATATTTTTTTTATTTTTTCTTGAACGTTTTTTACCGCCTTGAATCGAGCTTCCACTATCTCTACCATAAGGATCATATCCATAATTTCCTTGTGGTTGTTGTGATGAACTAGAAACTAAATCTTTGCCTCTTGTATCCCATATATATAATCCAACTCCAGCAATGGCAATAGCTGTTCCTGCAATAATAAAAGCACCTTGGTTAAATCCCATTTATTTATATTTATATTTTATTTATAATTTATTAAATATAAATAAAAACTGTTTTTAACGTCTTTTACGAGTTTTACCGCCTACGCTACTACTGCGGTGACTAGTTGTTTTTTTATGCGTTTCTGTAGAAGAACTGCTAGCAGCTACGCCAGCATAAATTAAAAAAGCTAACCCTGTCATAACAATTTTAGCAACAGCCATACTATCTTGTTGACTTAATCCCATTATAAAATACATTAATATTTTATTTAGATACTCTCAGATTCGTAATAATTTCCAACCTTGCGAATCATTCTTAAAAGACGCTTAAATCTCTTATGTGAATGTTCTTGGTTATTATATCCTGAAATTTCATAATCCTTATGCTCATGCTCATTTAGGAATTCAAACGTAATATCGTTTGAATTTTCAGGAAAGTTGTCATAATTATAAAGAATTTCATTTACATTATTATCGTTGCAAAAAAGATATTCTAAAAAATAAGCTAAATCGTCCTCATTATCACATTCATATGAATAAGTGCACGATTGAATGGTAGGTGTCCATCTTCTGCGACCTCTTACAACATAGGTCTCAATATTTTGATCGTAAAAAATAAAAACGGATTGATCCAATTGTTCAACATCAGAATCAATCTCTTCAAACTTCAATACTAGGCAATCATTAACAATGGCGTTATCGGTCATATTATTAATATAATTAATAATATATCTTTAAGTATATTTTAAAATAACATAATTTATTAATGCTCTTGTTTCTTAACGCTCTGGATAAGGTATCATCTGTAAATTATCACCAAGAAAATTTGGTTTTAGCCCGTAATATGGTGCATCACTAGGAATACGCCAAAATCCAACAAACTTATCTTCAATTTTCTTATTTGTATAAGGCTCTAAAGACTTAAGCGTAGCATTAGCACCATTCTCTCCAGGAGCAACAGAGAGAAGAATATAATTACCAATAATTGTTTCAGAATCCAACACTTGTTGTTCGGATAATCTGGCAAACCACTCATATTTTCTACGATTCAAAATCTCTTCTGACGGTATATAAATGCCGTAAGTGCCTTGGTATAAATCTAAATAATTATTTGACATCAAATCATCTAATATAATTTGCTTTTCAGCAACAGTTTTAGTTCCAATTTCGACACCTTCAATCATGTTCATTTGTCTAGATTGTATTTTTTGTGCAGACCATTTATTAAAATCACCTAAAAATTTGGATTCCGCAGTATAATCATTTGAAATAGTAGTTTGAATATACTCACATAACTCTTTAACAGTTTCGCATTCCTTGGGAGCGCCGCAAAATCTTAAATTTGGATAGAAATCCATATCGGTTGATGTTACATTACGGTCAACCATTTCACAAACAAACATTTTCTCTCCTCTTATACCTTTAAGATATAATTCATTAAGATCTTTAAGACATACAAAAGATAAAGGACATTGTAAACCGCCGTACATATATAAAAGTTTCATTAAACCTAACATTCTCATCTTAGAGAGAACAGGGTCAGAAATAGTACTCATATTAATATTCCATCCAGGGATTAACTTCTTAAAGGTTGTGTCGTCGATAATGCAAATAGTAAATGATTCGTCGCAACATTTTATAATACTACGAACAGTTAAATATAAATAAGGTTGATTTAAATTAAAAGAGCTGCGAGAGCCAAAGGAAAGCCATTGTCTAGAATTGTATTCATAAGGAACATGAATCCATAAAATGGGTTTTTTACTCTTACCTAAAGTATCGTCATCTAGTAAATATTGTTGAATATTTTCATATATATCACTGCTTTCTTCTCTTTCTCTCTTGTCTTCATATCTTCTATATAAAATACCCAAAACAAGCAAAATAAAAAAAAGTATTAATAAGTTGGAAATTGATTTCATATAATATATTATTATATTTTATTGTATTTTTTATTATTATTATTTTATTCCAAATGTTTTCTAAATGTAAATTAAAGAAATACAGTGTCAATTTTTTAAATTATTTATAGCAGCATAAAGACGATATTATATTGTAAAAATAGATTTGCTATTATTTTTTAATTAGAAGTTCCTTCAGTTAACGGCACTGATTGTAAACGAGTGTCTCTTGCATCATTATCTGTTTATTCTATCATTAGTATAATTTACAAATATTTTTAAAATTATATATTATTTATAATCTCCTTGTTAAATACGGACCCTGATTCATACTCCTTTCGAACTCTTTCCTGTACGTCTCTTGACTATATTTCGGAGTATTAATTTTTTGAATATATCTTGGGTCTGAAAGCCTATAATCTTCTTCAATTTCTTCCTTAGAAGGTTTATATCCAATAGGAATATATTTACCCTGTGTCCACCATTCCTGTTCTTCTTTATCTTTTAATCTTGGAGGGTATCTCAATCTCTTAATTGGTCCGTTTGGATACTCGCTTTTTGCTAGAAAATCGGGCCAGTATAATTCTCTCTCTTTGCCCCATGTATCTAGAATTACACCCTCTACACTCTTTCGATATGCAATAGAGTTTAATTCCATTGTATAATTATAAACTTCAAGTAAATAATCTATTTTATCTGATGTTGTAAAGTATTCAATTCCTGTTCTTGTATTAATTGTAATAATATCTCCTACTTTTAACATAGCATCTATTTGACTCTTTAATTCATCAGTCTCAATCAACCATTTTCCAATAGGTATATTTTTTGCATTTTTAAAGTACAAGTGTAAAATAAAAAATCCAGCAATTGCTCCAAATCCATATAAAATGACATTTTGTTTTAAAATTTCTAATTCAATTGCCTGATAACTAAATTTATTTTTGTGAAATCCTGTGATAGTATTAAAAATTGTAATTTCTTCATCTAATATATTATTTGATAAATTAATGTTTCCAATAAAAAGAAGTGTTAATGCAATAAAAATAAGAAATCCTCCACCACCACCAGTTTGAGATTTTCTTTCTATAACTGTAATATCATTAATTGCAGGCGTTAACAATTTGTTTAAAAATAAATTTCCTTCTTCTTCTCCAATTCTTCCAACAATCATAAAAAATGATGCCTTATTTTTCATATTTGATAAATAAGCCATATAATCATAATTTCCGTTTGGTTGTCTAAATTTAGTTTGAAAATTTGTTATCCAATTTGAAAATTTATATCCTGAAACTGAAATGTCCATAATATTATTAACATTTGCTAATTCTGTCATTTATATATTAATTTATATTAAATATATAAATTAATTTTTATTTATCGTCTTTTTCTATTTATTGTTTTCTTTATTTTTCTTGATTTTCTTATTTTTCTTGTTCTTTTACCGCCACGACCATCACCAATAAATCTTCCTGGAGGACGCACTGCATTACTGTTACTGTATACCGCAGCGCCTCTATCACCAAATCCTGCAGGTATTCCTCGAGGAAGTTCAAACGGAGCATTATAACCAAGACCCTGATTATTTTGACCCTGATTATTTTGAACCTGATTATTTTGACCCTGATTATATTGATTATAACCAATAACAGCATGTGGAGTGGCATTTAGTATGTTATTAAGCAAATTCATATGTTGCTGTGATGTATAATAATTTGGAACTCCTGAAACAGTATCATTAATCATAATAATATCTTTTGTGTTAATGCCGGCGTCAATGTTCGGACGAAGAAGAACTACAGTACTATTAGGAATTAATATATTTTTTTGAGTAGGGATTAAATATATTAGTGCAACCATACCACATACTGCAGTAACGCCAAAAGTGTATACATACGTCTTCATTTCTTCCATACTAACTCTAATATCAAAGTTTTCTTGCAAAAGATTTTTCATTTGTTCACTATTACGGGCAAAAGAGTCTACTGATGATCTAAACATATTCGCAAAAATTTGTGTGTTTTCATTTGTAGATCTAGCTTTTATCTTATCTACATCTATTTTTTGTCTTTCTAACTCTTGTTCTCGTTGTTTTGCTTCTAGTTCTCGTTGTTTTACATCTAGTTTTTGTCCTTCTAACTTTTGATTTTGTTGTTGTTCTTCACCTGCTAGCTTGATAAGGTTATTTAATGTTTTTTGTTTGTCAATAGCTTTATTATATTCATCCATTTGTTTTTGAGTAGGTGACGAATTCCACAACCATCCTTTTTTCCCATCTGGCTTTTCTATTTGATTTATATTTACATTTGGATTATTTTTTTTAAAATCGTCTAAATTGTCTTTATTTACTCCTGCAAAAGCAGAATCTATAGAAGACATAAATAACAACAATATAAATATAAAAGTAAACATTTTACACATAGGTCCACAACCGCCTTTTTGTTTTCTTCCGCCAACTACTTCAATTCTATCAATTGTAGGAGTTATTGCACTATTTAAAAAATCGTTAGCTTTTTCAGAACCAAGTCTTCCAATCAATAAATAAAACGCAACAGGATTATTAAGTTGAGAAAAATAAGCCATATAATCATATGTTCCGTCTGATTGCCTAAAAGCCTCTTTAAAATCTTTTATCCAATCTGCAAAATTAAACCCAAGGACAGAAAATTTCATTATTTTTGATATATCTACAACTTCTGACATATTATACTTTATATTGATATTTTATTTTAACAATATATTAAATATAATATACTTAATATATTATACTTAATATTTTATGACTGATAATACCTATAATATTTTACATAATTTTGAAAAACCTGATAATGATTTTATAAAAGATAAAGAATGTTTAATATGTTTGGAATCGATTGATATAGAAGCACAAAAAATAGTTAAATTACCTTGTAAATGTACTAATTCAGTGTATCATATAATTTGCATAACTGAATTGTTAAAATCAGGACAAAATAAAAACTTTTGTCCTCATTGTAAAAAAATATATACGTTAACTCCTACAAATGTAGCAGTAGAGCCTTTTGTATTAAGACCACTTGCAAATGATAACGGTCGTATTAGAATGTTTATTACTATATTATACGTCCATATTTTCTCAAATTCATTAATGAATGTTATAAATATATCTGAATCAAAAGATTATCCTGAAGAAGATGATAATATTGTATCAAAATTATTATTAATTTGTTATTTCTGTAAATGTTTGTATTGTATATAATGTGAAAGCTCACGCAGAAAAAATAGAATCATATTTAAGTTTAAGTTATATAATTCAAACATTATTATTTATATTATTTAT
>Ga0105050_10003387_pt1 | contig 22120 bp, 15 predicted proteins | sample FRY01_FD_78088 | JGI IMG/M metagenome (GOLD analysis project Ga0105050, IMG submission 78088) | Freshwater microbial communities from Lake Fryxell liftoff mats and glacier meltwater in Antarctica - FRY-01 | ecosystem: Environmental > Aquatic > Freshwater > Ice > Glacier meltwater ...
CGGAGCCGTCGCGGGTAGCCACGCCCTTGTCGGCACCGAAGAGGCGGGCGGTTCGATCTACATGCGCGGACAGACCTTCTGCAACGACGTCGAGTGCGGCTTTACGTGGATCGCGGAGAGTGGAACGCTTGAGGTCAGTGACCCAGGGCTACCAGACGGGCGCTTCGTCGCCACGATGAAGGATCTTCGCCTCAAGCAGGTCCGCATCGACCGCGGCACAGGGGCCGTCATTCACTTCTCGAACGCCAAGACCTGGTGCGTCGGCGACCTCCTCATCGACGTCGCCGTGCCCGCGGTCCCCATCGGTTATGGCTCCTGCGTGGCGGAGGGCACCGGCAAGAATATCGGCGAAAATATTCGTGATTTCACGCTCACGAACTGCCTCGGTCAGGAGATCGATCTGCACGCGCGCTGCGGCCAGTCCAAGGTGACATGGTTCATCGCGTCAGCGGGCTGGTGTGGCGCCTGCGAGGCCTTCGTGCCCCAAGCCGCGGCGCGCGCCAAGCTGCCTGAGAACGAGGGGCTCGACCTCATCGTGGTCATCGGCGAAGACCGGCTGGGCGGCAAGCCGTCGCTGGCCTACTGCAAGGATTATGCCCTCGCCAAGGGCCTCGACCCCGAGAACACCTTCGTCGACAACGACGGCTCGGGCTCGTGGCCGGTGCTCTTTGGCGCGATCAACACCTACAGCGGTGGCTCGATCGGGCTGCCCTGGAACGCTGTGCTCGACGGGACAAGCATGTTGTATGTCTGGTCGTCAAACGCGGGCGATGGGGACCTCTACAGCGCGCAGGACGCGCTCCTCGGCAAGTAGACCTTCAAAACGTAGTAATCCCATCGTGATGTAAAAATCTCGTCCCGAATCGTCACTTTTCCCTCATGTCTCTTGGTCGAAGTGCCGACAGAACCCTCGTCAGGGAAACAGTGTGAGTCGCGAGCCTAACGCCGGACCCTAGACCTCAGTTCTCGCGAGTGCGTCACGGCGCGAGACAACGCAGACATGGAGCGCCTGTACAAGACACGCGCTCAAAGCCAAACATCCTGGGGAGGATCAAGACATGAACGTACTCAAGCAAACGTTGATCGGGTTAGGCGCAGCAGCACTTTTGATGGGGTCGATCGCGTCCGCCTCGGCGATTGATATTCGCAATGAGGACGATCGGGCCTATCCTGTCACCGTCGTATCCGACGCCATGACGCGGGATATGAACTTGAACTCGCTGACGATGTCGATCGTCGTGTGTGTCGGTGAGTGTGAGTTCCGCGTCGCTGGTGTCGGCGCGGCGAGAGCGCGCGGCAACGACACCGTGACCATCCGCAACGGACGGTTCGTCATCGACCGTGCCACGGTTGCGGTCGTAGAGGTAAAACCGAAGGAGAAGCGGCGTCGCTGAGGTTCGCCTCGCCAAGACGCAAAAAGAGCTGCCCTCTCACGAGCGCAGCTCTCTTTAAATTCAACGAAATAGCGCTGCCACGAGGGGCAGCGCTCGTTCGTCAGGCCTTCTTCTTTCCGGTCGTCTTGCCTTCTAGGCGTTCCCGTTCAGCCTTCGGGAGGCAGGACAGCTTGGGCACACCGTCGGGGACCAGCATGTCTTTGCGTTTCGTGCCAACGATCGCCAGATAGACGCAGAGGCCGAGCAGCCCAAGCGAGATCCACTGCCCGGGGGTGAGCCCGCCGTACCGCTCGTCGACCTCGCGCAGGAAGTCGGCGAAAAAGCGGAAGGGGACATAGGCGATCACAAAGGTCGCGACAAACCAGCCCTTGAAGTGGGTCTTGTTGCGGTGAAGGAAGAAGAAGGCCGACATCGCGACGGCCCAGAGCGCCTCATAGAAGCCAAGGTTGTGGCGGATACCGGGGCCGACTTCGCCGCCATTACCGGGGTAATCCATCCCCATGAAGAACTCGGTGAGGTGACCGGGGTGGTCGAAGGCGACGGTGCAGGCGAGGCGCCCGAGGATCCACGCGAACGCGAAGCCGTAGATGAGGGAATCGGCGTAGGGCAGGAAGGGCAAGCCCTTGTTTCTACGGAAGTAGTACCACACACCGAGGGCGCCGCCGACGAAGCCACCGAGGCTCGAGATTCCGCTCCAGATCTCAAGGAGATAGAGGGGGCGCTTGATGAACTCCTCGGGATAATACGCGAGGACGTGCACAAAGTGGGCGCCGATGAAGCCAGGGATGACGGCCCAGAGCGCGAGCTGGCTTATGACGTTTTCGGACAGGCCGAACTTCTTGGCGCGCTTGCCAGCGATAATCGTGCCGACGATGATGGCGGCGCCGACGAGGAAACCGAAGGCGTGCAGCTTGATCCCGAAGACCTCGAGAGGGTCGAGCGGAAAGATGCCGGCAAAAAACGTATGAAGTTCAGACACGGAGGCTCCTCTTTCGGGTGCGGGAACGAGCCCGGGAAGGAGCCTCCTTAGCAGACGGAGGCGGCAGTTGCGAACGACAATTGAGACTTCGATCGTCGCTGCCACGCGTTGGCAGGCTAGGCGCGGTTTATTTCGATGCGGCGCGTTTTGGCGCGTTCGTGCCTAGGGAGACGGATCTCGAGGACCTCATCTTTGCAATTCAAGAAGAGGTCGTCGCTTTTTCCTGGTCCGGGTCGCCAAGGCGCATCCGCCAAGCTACGCCGATGCCTGCGTCCCGGCGGCCGCGTTAGCCTCGAGCTGTCGCTCGGCCGCCCGTCCCTCGTCACTGCCCGCATAGATAAAGCGTCGGACTCGTGGATCGTCGACCTCCCGTAGCCCGTCCGGAGACTCGGCGGCGACGATGACGCCCTCATGGAGCATCGCGATCTGGTCCGCGATGCGGAAGGCCGAGGGCATGTCGTGGGAAACGATAAGGCTCGTCACGCCGAAGAGGGATTGGGCCTCCACGATCATGTCGTCCAGGGTCCGGGACAGCACAGGGTCCTGCCCGGTGGTCGGCTCGTCGTAGATGATGAGGCGGGGTTTTGTGATGATGGCTCGCGCGAGGCCGGCGCGCTTGCGCTGCCCTGCTGACACCTCGGACGGGATCCGGTGGGCGATCTCGGTCAGGTGCAGCTTTTCCATCACCTCCTCGGTCTGCTCTCGCGCGGATTTGCGGTCGACTCCGCGCTCAAAGAGCGGAAAGGAGACGTTCTGCGCGATCGTCATGCCGTCGAGGAGCGCGGCGCCCTGAAAGACCATGCCGATCGTGGTCCGCATCTGGCGCAGCTCGCGGTCATTGAGGCTCGACACCGGCACGCCGAAGACCGACACCTCGCCCGCGTCGGCGCGCATGAGGCCGATGATGTGCTTCATGATGACGGACTTGCCGCTACCAGAGCCGCCGATGATCGTCGTGATCTTCCCCCGCGGGACCAAGAGGTCAACGCCGCGGAGGACGTGTTGTGTACCAAAGTTTTTGTGCACACCCGTCAGCTCCACGACAGGTTCTTCGTTGGGGTCACGCGGCCACAAGAGCTGCGGTGGGCGCCCGGTACCGGCAGCCTCCTCGACCTCGAGGCGTCCGACGTCGGCGTAGAAGATGTCGACGAGGGGAGTGCGTTTAGGACCAAGGACCTCTCGCAGCGTACCCTGGGCGGTGATGCGGCCGTCCTCTAGAATCGCCAAGCGATCCGAGAGATTGAGCGTTGAGCTCATGTCGTGGCTGATGATGACGCTGGTGATATTGAAGCGCTCGCGCGTCTCTTTAAGCATGTCGTCGACGAAGGCGACCATGATGGGATCGAGGCCCGTCGTTGGCTCGTCGAAGAGCACGATCTCGGGGTTCGAGATGACCGCGCGGGCGAGGGACACGCGCTTCTTCATGCCGCCCGAGAGCTGCGAGGGGAGCTTTTGGGATGCGTCGGCGAGCCCAAGCATCGCGAGGAGCTCGTGGACCCGGTCGAGGATGTCGCGCCAAGGCAGAGAGGTGTTCTCGGACAGGGGGAAGGCGACGTTCTGTTCGACCGTCATCGAATCCAAGAGCGCGTAGCTCTGGAAGAGCATCGTGATCCGTTTGCGCATCTCGAGCAGCTTCGCGTTGGTGAGATCGCGAGTGTTTTCACCAAAAATGAAGACGTCCCCCTCATCGGGGAGGGTGAGGCCGTTCATTAGCTTTAGCAGCAATGATTTCCCAGACCCGGATGCGCCGTTCACGACGGTCGTCAGGCCCGTGTGGATCTCAAGATTCACACCGTTCAGGACCGGGCGATCCCCATAGCGCTTCACGACATCGACGAGGCGGATGACGGGGCGCGAGGGATCGGCCTCCCAACGCGGTACGTCCGGGCATAGGAGGTTTTTTCGTGGTATCTGTTGGTCGGGCATGGACTCTCCGCGTTGAGGGTAACATCATCCCACGACGAACGTGACCCCGATCGTTGCTCGCCAGAACCTAGGCGTATGCGAAATTGGGAAGCAAGGAGTACAATATATGTTGCCGACACTTGGACCGAGAAATAGGGCCCCCGCAACAACCGGAACTGCAGGCGTTTCCGCCAAGGACCAGTTGAAGCAGAAGGCGATGATCATCGGCGTCGCCCTCGCCTTGATGTGGGGACTCGAGATCATCGACGCCATCTTCGGCCAACCGCTGAACGCGTATGGTGTTCGGCCCCGGACCGTGGATGGCCTCTTCGGGATCTTCTTCGCGCCTATCCTTCATGGGGACTTCGCGCATCTCGCCGCCAACAGCATCCCCTTCGCGATCCTCGGTTTCCTCACCATTGTGCGCGGGACCAGGACCTTCATCATGGTCACGGCGTTCGTCACCGTGGTCGGAGGCCTGTGCGTGTGGCTCATCGGCGGCAGCAACACCAGCCACATCGGCGCCAGCGGCCTCATCTTCGGCTACTTCGGCTACATCATGGCGTCGGGCGTGCTTGAGCGCAGCGTCAAGGCTATCGCGATGGCCGTGCTCGTCGGATTCGCCTACGGCGGACTCATCTTCGGTGTGGTCCCGTCCCGTCCTGGGATCTCGTGGGAGGGTCACCTCTTCGGGTTCCTCGCCGGCGTCACGATCGCCTATCTCATGAATCGTCGCGAAGCCGGACAACCCTCGAAGAAAGCGACCCGGTCGGCTTAGGCAGCGCTCGCGACCTCGGCGGTCTCGGTGTCCATGTCGCGGAGGGTATTCCAGAGGCCGTGCGTCTTGCAGGCCTCCTCGAAGAACCCGAGCATCGTCGTTGGCTCGGCCTCGCGCAGGACCCGGATCCGCAGGTTCGCGTCCGCTGGGAAGCCACGCAAGAGGCGCGCCATCATCATCTTCATGCGGCCAGGGGCCACGTTCGGCGGGTACTGGTCCGAGAGCATCCCGAGGTAGTCCGAGAGGACCTCCCAGGTCTCACCCCAAGACGGACGGAAGGCCTCGCGGCCGTGCCATTCGTCGTGAATCTGGCGAAAAATCCAGGGGTTGCGGACCGAGGCGCGGCCGATAAGGATTCCGTCGCAGCCTGTCTGTTCGAGGCGCATCTTCGCGTCCCGGGCGGTCCCGACGTCGCCTGACCCGAGGATCGGGATCTTGGCGACCTTTTTGAGCTCGCCGATGACACCCCAGTCGGCGACACCCTTATAGAGCTGCTGGCGCGTCCGGCCGTGGATCGCGAGCGCGCGCGCCCCAGCCCTCTCGGCGCGCATGAGCGTCTCGTCTGCGTTCAGCGAGGTCTCGTCCCAACCGTTGCGGATCTTGAGCGTCACCGGGATTGAGACGGCCTTGGCCACGCTCTCGACGATGGCCTCGAGGCGCGGGAGATCGCGTAGGAGTCCCGCGCCACCGCCACGCCTGCAGATCTTGGGCTCCGGGCATCCGGCGTTGATGTCCACGAGATCGGCCCCGTGCCCCTCGACGATCTTTGCTGCTTCAACCATCTTGGCTACATCAGATCCGTAGATCTGAATACCGACGGGTCGCTCGGACTCATGAAAGCTCATACGGATGGCCGCTCGGAGGGCGCCGCTCGTGAGCATGTCGACGTTGATGAACTCGCTGACGACGAGGCCGACGGCGCTGCCGGAGCACCGCAAGACGAGGCGCCGAAAGGGGGAATCGGTCACGCCCGACATCGGGGCGAGGACGAGACCCGGGTCGACGGAGACGGGACCGACGCTGTAAGCTGGGAGAGGTATTTCCATCGCGCGCCGCCTTAGCTGGGCCGGCGATGTCGGTCAATAGTTGAGGCGCACGTGGGCCGCGGTCGCCGCCGACCCGGCAGGCTTGCATCTCGGGCCGGGCGGCGGCAGGCTTTGGCCGTGAAGACAGCACAGAAGAGGGAGAGGGGCGTGAATAATCCGGAACGAGGGCGCCTCTGGCGTCGTGCCACAGAGGCCGTCAAGCTTTGCGCGGCGGTCCTATGGCTAGGCGCCACGTGTTCGACGCTGGGCGCCTGCGGCGGCGATACGCCCACCACGACCGATGTGACCGCGGATGTGCAAGGCGTTGACGCGGTTGAGGGCGGGGCCTTCACGGTCGCGATCGAGGCTTCGGCGCTGACCGGGAACGCCCCGCTGGACGTGGACTTTACGGCCGTTCTCACCCCGCCGGAGGGGGTCGCAGAGGACTGGGCTGGCGGCGTCACCTACGCCTGGGCGGTCGACGGAAACCCCGCGGGCGAAGGCGAGACCTTTCGCTTCAGCTTCTTTCGCGCGGGGGCGGCCACCATCACCGTCACCGGCCGCTCGGTCGTGGATGACCAGGTCGCGACGGACACCGTCACGATCGCCGTCCGTGGCTGCGCGGATCTCCGCTTCTCGGGCTTCGTCGTCGCGCTGCCGACCGAGATCGTCCCCGGCGGGCGGCTGGTCGTCGAGCGTGGCCTCCTCGTCAACGACGGCGATAGGGTCGATGGCGAGATTACGATCGCGGTCGGCCTCGCGGCGACCGAGTTCTGGGACCCAGAGACCGGCTATCTTAGCAGCACCAAGACCTTCGACGGCATCGCGTCCGGTCTCAACGCGGACGCGACGATTGATCTCGCCGGGCTGGCCTTCGACCTGCCTGACGACGTGCCGGTGGGGACCTACGCGGCCTTCCTGATCGCGGACCCGAACGAGGTCGTCAGCGAGTGTCAGGAGTCCAACAACGCCCAGACCGGCGTCGGCATTGTCAGCATCGACCCGAACGCGAACCTGAGGCCCGATCTAGTCATGCGCAGTATCGACATCCCGGTCGACCTGGTCGTCACACAAGGTGACGACCTTAACTACGCGTTTACGCTGGAAAATATCGGTGACGCCGACAGCCGGCAGTTTCGCTTCGCCTTCTGGCTCTCTCGCGACGCGGTCCTCTCGCCTGACGATGACCTCCCGATCGTGTTGCCTGGGGACCAAACCTCTCGAGTGCAGAACCTGCCGCCCGGTGCGGCGCTTGGTTTCGCGCGCAGCTACCGCGTCCCGGACGACCTCGATGATGGCCAATGGTGGATCCTCGGGACGGTCGACACGACGGATCTCGCCTTCGAACACGACGAGGACAATAACGGCGCGGCCAGCGCGGTGCCCTTCACGATGCAGTACGCGGCGCCGAGCTGCTATGACCTTGATCTGAAAACGGAGGGCGCCGTCACCCTCGACACGACGACCTCTTTTTGGGGGGGCAGCGTGCGCGCCACCGTCCGAGTCTCCAATCCTGGGACCCTCCCGGCGCCCGCGGGCTGGGTGTTGAGAGCCTATCTGTCGCAGCAGGCGTCGCTCAATCCGGCCACAGCGCGCCTGGCGGGCAGCGTGACCGGTGGTGTGATCGAGCCCGGCGAGAGCGCGACCTTCGAGATCATCGTGCCAATTACCGCCGATTACCCTGTCTTTCCGCACTATCTCGGCGTCTGGGCAGACCCCCTTGACCTCTTCGGCGAGTGCAGCGAGGTCAATAATACGCGCCTTCTTACAACCCCCGTGCAGATCGAGGCCTCCGCGCGCGTCGACCTCGCGGCGTCCGGTCTCATCCACCACCCGAAGTCGCTCGCGGCCGGCGAGTCTTTCGCCGCCCAGTTCCGCGTGTCCAACCTTGGAACCACGCCGACCACGGCATTTCGCGCGACCCTCGCCCTCAGCGGCGTGAACGTGTTCTCTCCAGAGGCCTTCGTCGATGGTCGCGCCGTGCTCGTCGACCGCGTCACGATTCCATCACTCGCGGCGGGCGCGTTCGTGGATATTATTCGAGATGTGACGGTCCCGCCGACCCTCGATCACACAGTCTCGGCGTGGCATTTCGCCGCGATCGCGGATCTCGAGCGTCTCATCGGGGCCGACACCAATCGCGGCAACAACCTCTTTCGCTCGCTCGACCAGATCACGGTCACCGGCGCCACCGGCGGTTGTTTCGAAGACGACCTTGAGCCGAACAGCGTCGCGCTCGATGCGTCCCTGCTCTCACCGGGCACCTACACCGGGCTTGGCCTCTGTGGCGATGCGGACTGGTTCGCGGTCGCGGTCGCTGCGACTCAAACAATCCGCGTCAGCGTCAGCGCGGCGGCGATCGCGTCGACGCCCGCGCTTCCATCGCGACTCACCGCGGAGCTATTCGACCCAGCCGGTCAAAAGGTCGGAGGTGCGAAGATTGGTACTCCATATGAAGTCACGCACTTCTTGGCCCCGGTCGGTGGGCTCTATACGGTCCGAATCGCCGGCGCCTCTAATCTCGACCGCGCGTCCTATACCCTCGATGTGCAGGTCCAGTCGCCGTCCAGCGGTGTGGACGTCGCGCTCGCGAACCTCGACTTCGACGCCAGCGCCGGGTTCCCGGGCGGGCGCCTCGCGCTCAAGTTTACCGAAGCCAACCTCGGGACCGCGCTCGCGGCCGGTTTTCCGCGGGTCGTCCGTCTCTCTCGCGCTCGAGAGGGCGCCGCGGGGGTTGAGCTTGGTGTCTTTGATGCCGCGCCCCTGGCCGGACGCACCCAGCGCAGCGCCGAGCTCTTGGTGGATCTGCCCACGAACCTTGAGGGCGGGGCCTGGTATGTCGTCGTGACCGCCGACACGTCCGCGATCGCCGCCGAAGTCAATCGCGCGAATGACCGCGTCGTCGCGTTCCCGCTGTCGATTGACGTCGCGAGGACCTGCCTGACAGATCGCTTCGAGCCGAATGATGTTGCGGAGTTCGCGACTGTATCGACAGCGGCGGTCGCGGCTCAGCGTTTCGTTGGGGCCATCATCTGCCCAGGCGGCCAGGACTGGTACCGTGTCGATCTCGATGGAGATCGGTCGCTCAAGGCCGTGCTCCGGCAGGCCTACGACCCCGCGCGGGGGCGGGCGACCGTTGACATCGTCGAGCCGTCCGGTGTCGCCGTGCTCGCGACCGCCGTGGTGAGCGCCGAGGGCTCGGTCGAGCTCCAGCACAACTGGCTCTCGGGGCCTCACTTTGTGCGCGTAACCCACGCGAATCCAGATAGCGGCCTGCCTATCACCTATGATCTCACGGTCTCGACGGCGACGTCGGCCGTCGCGTCGCGCTGCCAGGCGGATCCGCGCGAGCCGGACAACGCGGTCGCGTCGGCGGTGCCGATGGGCTGTGCCCCGGTGACGGCGACGCTCTGCCGCGGTGACCTCGACCACTATCGCGTCCAAGCGACGGCTGGGGCGCCTCTATCGTTTGCGCTGAATCATCCTGGGGGCTCCCTCAAGGTCGCGTTGCTCTCCGCGGATGGCAAGCAGACGCTCGCTCAGCGCCAGGGAAACGGCACGACGAATCACACGCCCAGCGCCTCGGGACCGCTTGTCTTGCGCGTGGAGAGCAGGGTGGGGACCTCCGGCCTCACGACCTACCCGTACACGCTGGACGTGGGCGGAATCGTGGCCGCGGACGTCGCGACCCTAGGGCTGGCGGCTGAGAGTTCGCGGGCCTACGCCGGCGAGGAGCTCGGAGTCGTCTTTGAGCTCATCAACGCGTGCACCCAAGGCACGCCGAGCTTTCGCGCGGATGTCCTCTTGTCCACTGATACACGTCCAGGGCCCGACGACCTCCGCCTCGCGACCTTTGAGCTACCCGCCGGCCTCCGGGCGGGCGAGAGCTTCCCGTTTGATGACAAGCTCTTTATCCCCGCCTCGACCGCGCCGGGTGAGTACTTCCTCGTCGTGGTCGCCGACGCGACGGAGCTCGTGTCCGAGCCTGATGAGCGAAACAACATCGCGGCGATCCCGCTCTCGGTGCGCGGAACCTGCCTGCCAGATCGATTTGAACTCAACAATACGACGAGCGCGGCGACGCCTGCAATCTTCGGCGCTGTCGAGGATGTCGGGATCTGCCCCGGCGATCTTGATTGGTTTGAGGTGCGAGTACCGGCCGGCGGGGGGCAGCTCATTGTGGAGGCCTATTTTGAACACGTTGAGGGGGATCTCGACCTACGGGTATATGACGTAGCGCAGGGGTTCACGGTGCCGATCGCGACGGGCGCGTCGCGCGATGACGATGAACGGATCGTGCTGAATATTCCCGTTGCCACGACACTCTTTATCAGGGTTAACGGGTACTTGAGTGCGGCCGCACCCTACGAGCTTTGGTTGGAATTCCAGCCATAACTCGTCGCTCGCGACCGGCAGGCGTGTCGCTTAGGGCGTCGGATCGTTCTGTGGATGTCGATCCTTTAGACGCCGGTAGAAGGTCGCGCGCGACATACCCAGGGCCTCGGCGGCTCGCGTCGCCTGCCCCTGCGACAGCATGAGGGCCCGGTCGACGAGGGCCTCTTCCAAGGCCGCGATCTGGGGCAGGGAGTCGAGGGTCGGAAAGCACCGCTCGACGAGGACCGCGAGGGCCGTGGCCTCCGATTCGAAATGGGCGCCGACGATCGGTTCTGGGACCGGGGTGGTGCGGAGGATCTCACGCGGGGACGGAGCGTTGCCGATGGTCACAAGATCGGTCGGCAGATCCGCGAGCTGGACCTGATCGCCAGAGCCCACGAGGACGGCGCGGCTCATTATATTCTCGAGCTCGCGCACGTTGCCGGGGAAGCCGTAGCGTTCCAGGGCCGCGAGTGCCATCGGCGCGAGGGTCATGACCGGCTTACTCTCCTCGTTGCAGTAGCGCGTCAGGAAGTGGCGGGCCAAAAGAGCGACGTCTCCGTCCCTGTCTCGCAGCGGCGGAAGCAACACCGGGAAGACCGCGAGGCGATAGTAGAGATCCTCGCGGAAGCGCTTCTCCCGCACCATATCGAGGAGATCGCGGTGGGTCGCCGAGATAATCCGGACGTCGATGTCGCGGGGGCCCGTGCCGCCGATCCGCTCTACCTGGCGTTCCTGAAGCACGCGCAGGATTTTTGATTGCAGATGCAATGGCATCTCGCCGATCTCATCGAGGAAGAGGGTGCCGCCATCGGCCTGCTCGAATTTTCCCTTCTTCGCGGCGATAGCCCCAGTGAACGCGCCGCGCTCATGCCCGAAGAGCTCGCTCTCGAGCAGGGCGTCGGGGATCCCGGCGCAGTTGACCGCGATAAATGCCTCGTTGCGGCGCACGCTCTCGTTGTGCAGCGCGCGGGCGACGAGCTCCTTGCCGGTGCCGCTCTCGCCCTGCAAGAGCACCGTCACGCGGGAATCCACGACCTGTCCGAGGGTCTCGAAGACCCTCTTCATCCGAGACGACCGCGTCAGGATCCGCCCAAAGCGGAATCGTTCGTTGACGAGCACCCGCAGGTTTCGGGTCTCAGAATCGCGCTCTCGATCGACGAAGGCGTGATGTACGGCGGACACGATGCGCGACAAGCCCTCGGTCTTCGACACGAACAGGTGGACGCCGCGGCGCTGCGCCTCGAGCTCGTCCGCGTGCGTGCCGTGGGCGGTCATCACGATGATTCTTAGATCCGGATTGACCCGCTTGGCGGGCTCGACAAGCTCGAGTCCGTCGGTGTCGGGCAGGCGAAGATCGAGCAGCACGACGCCATCAAATCCGTCGGAGATGACGCGCAGCCCTTGCGCACCATCGGCCGCTTGAACGACACTGTGACCCTGCTTTTTTAATTCCCGGGCCAGAAGCTCGACCCAACTCGGCTCATCATCGACGATGAGTACTTGTTTTTTCAAGGCAATTTTCCCTTGAGCGCCAAAACATGGCGCCTCGTTTCAACGGACTGTAACTTGGCTCGTCAAATCCTACCAACGGCACCCCCTCAGACCTCCACGACCTCGTGGCGTCGCGTCGTCACGGCCATCGCGAGCACCGCGTCCAGTTTGGGCGCCCGCCTCTTCGTCGGTGCGCGCGTCGACGAGCGCTGGAGCTTCGAGCCGGTGGACGGCGCGGGCGCCACATTTGAGCTCACTCACGCCGCCCTTGGCTTGGATGCTGCCCCAGTTGCCTCTGCGGTCGCGACGTCGATTGGGCCCGCTGAGGTTCATCTGTGGAACGGTGTCTCACAGCGCGCGTTGGCGCTTGTGGCGGATGCGTCGGGCGGTCCCGCCGCAAGTATTTCAGCCATCAGCGCCGTGTGTGCGGCCCTGATGATCGAGGGCGCGCGCTCCGAGCACGCCGAGGTCTGGCGAGGTCTCACGGGCGAGGTCGGGTTCGCGTGCGACGCGGGGATGCGCGTGACCGCGATGCCGGTCGGCTGTCGCGAGCTCCTCGGCTTGGGTCCGGATGCGCCCGTTTTGGGCCGCCAGGTAAGCGAGCTGGTCCCCGGTTGGCACCTGAAGGTGCTCGACCCCGGCGAGAGCGTCCGAGGCTACAACGCGGCGCTTGGCTGCGCGTGGACCTGCGCGGCGGTGCGCGCAGACGATGGACAGAGCCTCTGGCACATCATCCGCTTCCGGAAGCCAAGCTCGTCGTCGCTCTTGCAGGAGCAACAGACGCAGTTTTTGCAAGCCCTACGCCATGATGTGCGGTCGCCGTTGACAGCCCTGCGCGGTCTGGTCGCGGTCGTCCTCGACGAGCCGGACATGCCAACCGAGGAGCGACAACAGCTCCTTGAGCTCCTCCGACAGGAGGCCGAACGCGTCGTCAGCTTCGTGGAGGACTATCTCGTCGCGTTGTCCCTTCGTGTCTCGCCGCGCCCGCCGCATCCTCGCAGCCTCGACTTCATGGCCATTTTGGTTCAGTACTTCGTGGAGTTGCAAGGCCACGCCCGTTCACGAGGCATCCAGCTTGACACCGACCTCGTGGAGGTCTTTGTCGAGTCTGACCAGACGCTCTTGCAGGCCTTTGTCCGCAATTTCGTCGGCGCGTTTTTCCGCATGGCGGACAAGGGCGCCGAGATCAGCGTGACCTTGACGCCCGCGTCGTTGGTCGTGCGAGGCGTAGGACCGGGACTCTTCCAGCAGCGCCTCGATCGCCCCTATACGACCCTCGCGCGCAGCACCTCGAGCGGCAAACGCACACCTGGAGCGGCGTTGGGGCTCTTTCTGGCGAAAAAAATCGCCGACGCGCACAGCTGGCCTCTCCATCTCACACAGGTCGATGGTGTGCTCACGGCGACCGTCGAGTTCGGGTGCTAGGCGGACTCACTGAGCTCAAGGGGTTGGAAAGAGACCCTCGGCCGCGCGCGGGTCCTCAAGGGCCGTCAACGTCCGCGCCGTCTCGCTCGACGCTGGTTTGCCGCTCTCTCGCCATTTGACGATGGCCTCTTTGACCTTCTGGTTAAGCGAGAGGTAGCTGCCCCAACCGATGCTGAGCGCCCCGTTGACCAAGAAGCCCGGCGTGCCGCGAACCCCGAGGGCCGTCCCGAGCGCGGTCTCGTAGTCGACCTGGGCGCCGAGGGCCTCGTCTTGTTGCGCGGCCTTGAAGGCCGTGACGTCGAGCCCCACCTCTTCGGCGCGCGCTTTGAGGGCGTCGTCGCCGAGCCCCGCGGCCGAGGCGAAGAGGCGGTCGTGGTACTGCCAGAACTTGTCTTGGCGGAACGCGGCGAGCGACGCGATTGCGGCCCCGCGCGCGTCGGGGTGGCTCGCGAGGGCTTGGTGTTTAAAGACGACGCGGACGAGAGGGTCGTGGTCGCGGACGAGCTTTTTTAATGGTTCCACGCCGCGCCGGCACACAGGGCACTGGAAATCGCTGAACACGAAGACGACGACCGGGGCATCATCGGGGCCCATGGCGGGCGATGGCCCGGCGCGTCCGGGCAGGCTCGCGTCGCTTGGCGGCGTCGCGATCGTGCCGTCCGCGAACGCGGGGGTCAGCCCCGGCGTCTTCTCGATCGCGATCACGTCGACCTCGGCGGGAGGCGCGATCACCTGCTGGGCTTGCGGCGTCGGCGCCGGTGGTTGGGCGATCTCCAACGCTGGCGTCGCCGGGGGTATGTCCCCTGGCGCGAGCTCGGCAGGCACGGCGGGCGCGGCAGGCGCGGCAGGCACGGGCGGAGTGGGGTTAGGGGCGCAGGCTCCGAGGAGCAGGGCGAGGAGAGGCGCTGTGTTTCTGAACCGCATATCGGGCTATCTAGCACATCTCGCGGGCTCGATCCCAGTCCGTCCGGCCCCGCCACGAGGGACCGCCGCTTGACACCCGCGCCTCATTCGCGAAGATGCCGCCTGCGCCTAGTCGAAACAGATACTTGCGCGACGCGGTTGACCACCTAGTCTACTCCGTCGCCTCACACCAACCGCGACGGAGTTAGCTCATGGCCTCAAATGCGACCGCTCAAAAGAACCCCAAGACCGTGATGCAGGTCCTCGAGGAGTCCGCCCACCTTTGGCCCAATATGCCCGCGCTGAAGGCCAAGATCGGGGGGCGCTGGGTCGAGACGACCTGGCGCGAATACCGTGAGACCGTCCGCATGACGGCCCGCGCCTTCATTGCGCTTGGACTTGAGCCAGGTCAGGGCGTCGCGATCATCGGTGACAACAGCCCGGAGTGGTTCTTCGCGGACATCGGCGCCATTTATGCCGGTGGCGTGCCAGCGGGCATCTACACCACATCAAGCGCCGAGCAGTGCCACTACATCGCCGAACACTGTGATGCAGCCATCGTGGTGGTCGAAAACAAGCCCCATCTGGTTAAGATCCTTGAGATTCGCGACCGGCTGCCGGTGCTCAAGGCGATCGTGGTCGTGGACGGTGATGGCGCCGACCCGACGCAGGGCATCTACGGCTTTAAGGACCTCCCGGGGCTGGCCGCCACCGTCGACGAGTCAGCGCTCGAGGCGCGGATCTCCGCGCAGAAGGCCGAGGACGTCGCGACGCTGATCTACACCTCAGGCACGACGGGCCAGCCCAAGGCGGTCATGATCAGCCACGACAACGTGACCTGGACCTCGACGGCGGTGCTCCAGATCGTCGGGCTGCAGCCCGGCGAGTGTATCGTGTCCTACCTCCCGCTCAGCCACGTCGCCGAGCAGGCCGTCTCGATCCACGGGCCGATGATGGCCGGCGCCACGACCTGCTTCGCGGAGAGCATGGACGCCCTCGGCGACAACCTTCGCGAGATTCGGCCGCACGTCTTCTTGGGCGTCCCGCGCGTGTGGGAGAAGATTCAGGCGAAGATGACGGCCGCTGGTGCCCAGAATTCGCCGCTGAAGAAGAAGATCGCCGCCTGGGCGCGCGGACTTGGTTTGAAGTCAAACCTTGCCGAGCAGACGGGTGGCAAGAAGTCGTTCCTCTATCCGCTCGCGAAGAAGGTGGTCTACGACAAGGTTCGTCAGCGCTTGGGCCTCGATCGCTGCCGCATGCAGATCACGGCAGCCGCCCCCATCGCCCGCGACACCCTCGAGTTCTTTCTCTCCCTCGATATCCCTCTCTACGAGGTCTACGGCATGAGCGAGTGCACGGGCCCAGCGACTGTCTCGGTTCCGGGGAACTATCGCACAGGGAAGGCCGGCTTCTGCCTGCCGGGCGGCGAGATCAAGATCGCCGAGGACGGTGAGATCTGCATGCGCGGGCGCCACGTGTTCTTGGGCTATCTGAAGAACGCTGAGGCCACCGCCGAGACGATGGACGCCGATGGCTGGTTGCACTCGGGCGATATCGGGACCATCGACGGCGAGGGTTTCCTCCAGATCACTGATCGCAAAAAGGATCTTCTGATCACGGCCGGCGGCGAGAACATTGCACCTCAAGTGATCGAGGGCATGCTCAAGAGCATCCCCGTGATCGCCCAGGCGGTGGTGCTTGGCGACCGCATGAAGTTCCTTTCGGCCCTCGTGACCCTCGACCCCGAGCGCATTGAGGCTGACGCGAAGCTGGCAGGCAGCGCGGCGACGACGGTCGCGGAGGCGGCCGCCTGCGCGAAGTTCAACGCGTGGCTAAACGGCGAGGTCAAGAAGGTCAATGAGCGCCTCGCGCGCGTTCAGACCATCAAGAAGATCAAAGTCTTGCCCAATGAACTTACCGTCGAGGGCGGCGAGCTCACGCCGACAATGAAGATCAAGCGCAAGGTCGTCAACGAGCGCTACGCGGCCGAGATCAAGGCCCTCTACGCCGACTAGGGTTCGGGCTTGATTGCAGCTGCATGAAAGTTAACGGGGGTCGGCCGAAGTGGTCGGCCCCGTTTTTTTAGGGGGCAGGGGCGAGGGAGGCCTCGACGAGGCGCCGCAGCTCTTTGCGGCGGAAGAGGAAGAGGTTCTCCCAGCCCTCGTCGTACCCTGGCGCGTAGTAGGCGAGACGTGCAGCGTCCGCGAGCGCGCCTTGGCCGTCCATCTTGAGCGCCTCGGCGCGCCCGGCCATGGCCAAGCGGTCATTGGGGTATCCGCCGAGGAGCTCGTTGTAGCGGGCGAGCGCTTCGGACATCATCCCCAGCGAGACTAGGACGTCCGCCTCGATCTGAGTGCCGAGGGCGTCCCCTTCGTCGCTCGCGAGCACGAGCGCGTCGAGGAGGCGTCCACCGAGCCACGCCTGCCGGAGGTCGCTGACGGCGGCTGGTCCATTCGGGCTCAGCTTGGCGTTGACCAACGCGAGGTGGCGCGTGATGAGGTTGCGAGAGCCGCCGAGGGCGAGGGCCTCTTCCCAGGCCCTCTTCGCTGCCGGGAAGTCCTGCAAGGCCGCGTGCGTGACCCCCTCGCGGTAGGCGATATCGGCTCGATCCGGGTCGAATCTGCGCGCCCGCATGAGCGCCCCGAGGGCCTTGATGAACTCGCGGCGCGCGAAGTGCCCGACAGCCTCTTCGACCAAGGCGTCGGCGGCCTGAGGGTCTTGTGAGGCGACCGGGGCGGCGTCTTTGGGAACGTCCGCGAGAGAGGCCCAGCTCGATTCGCTTGGCGGGAGCGCCGTGAGGTCGGGCGCGGCGGCGATAGTGCCGGCACGGCGCAGCACGAGGGCGCGGGCCTTCGCGTCCGCGATTATCTCGGTTTGGACGGGGTCGGGTGTTGGAGGTTGGCCCGCCACGCGGTCAAAGAGGTAGAGCGCCTCTCTGTCGGCCCCGGCGGCGAGGCGCACAAAGGCGAGTCCGCGCAGGGACTCCGTATCCTCTGGCGCCAGCGCGAGCGCCTGCTTAAAGCACACACCAGCCTCATCGGCCCGGCCGTGGCGGCGGTGGACCTCTGCGAGTGCATGCCGCGCGCGCAGAAAGTCTGGCGCGAGGGTCAGGGCCCTCTCGAGAAAAGTGCGGGCCTCGTCATCCCGCCCGCTCAGCGCTTCAAGTCGCCCTAGCTCATAGAGGGGGCGAGGGAAGGCCGGTTCCTTCACGAGGGCCGCCTCAAAGAGCCTTCGGGCATCGCGAATGCGGTTCTCGCGCAGGGCCTCGGCGCCCTTGTCGACGAGGCTAATGGCCTCGGACTCGGGCGTCGGTGCCGCGGCGTGCGCCGGAGACTGGGCTAGCCACGTGATGGCGGCGAGCGAAGTAATGATCGTCAGGAAGTTCACGAAGACAACCTTGCCGGGATTCGTGGTCGGTGTCTATTGTCACAGCTATGACTCAGCCCACCACGCCATCGTCCACGGAACAGAAAAACCACGCTCCAGCGCAGCCGGGCAGCCCACCGACCGACGGTCGCTTCGGGCCCTTTGGCGGACGTTATGTGAGCGAGATCTTGATCCCGAACCTCACCGCCTTAGAAGAAGCGTGGCGCACGATCGTGCCTCAGGCGGATTTTCAAGCCGAGTTTCGTTCTCTCCTCAAGGACTACGTGGGGCGCCCCACGCCGCTCTACTTCGCCGAGCGCCTGACCGAGAAGGCGGGCGGGGCGCAGATCTGGCTCAAGCGCGAGGATCTCAACCACACGGGCGCGCACAAGATCAATAACTGCATCGGGCAGGTGCTCTTGGCCCGCCGCATGGGTAAGACCCGGCTCATCGCCGAGACCGGCGCGGGCCAGCACGGCGTGGCGACCGCGACGGTGGCGGCACGTTTTGGCATGCCCTGTCAGGTTTTTATGGGCGAGGAGGACATCGCGCGGCAGCGCCTGAACGTCTTCCGCATGCGCCTGTTGGGCGCCGAGGTCGTGCCCGTGCGCTCGGGTTCTCGGACCCTCAAGGACGCGATGAACGAGGCCATGCGCGATTGGGTCCGCCATGTCGACGACACCTTCTACGTCATCGGGTCAGCCGCAGGTCCCCACCCTTATCCGTCGATGGTCCGGGATTTCCAGCGGATCATCGGTGACGAGACGCGCGCCCAAGCCCTCGTCCAATTTGGTGGCCTCCCGGATGAGGTCATCGCGTGTGTCGGCGGCGGTTCGAACGCCATCGGCATGTTCGCGGGTTTCATCGAGGACGCGGCCGTCGCGTTGACGGGCGTCGAGGCCGCCGGCGACGGCGTGGACACGGGTCGCCACGCCGCGACGCTGAGCGCCGGGACCGTCGGTGTGCTCCACGGGGCCCGCAGCTACCTCTTGCAGGACGCTGACGGCCAGATCATTGAAACACATAGCATCTCGGCCGGGCTCGACTATCCCGGCGTCGGGCCCGAGCACGCGTGGCTCAAAGACTCCGGGCGCGTCAAGTACGTGTCTGTGACCGACACACAGGCTCTCGACGCCTTCTCGGCCCTGTGTTCTGTCGAGGGCATCATGCCCGCCCTGGAGTCCGCTCACGCGGTCGCCTACGCGATGGTGCGCGCCGCCGAGCTCGGCCCTGAGAAACGTTTGATTATCAACCTCTCGGGCCGCGGCGACAAAGACGTCCACACCGTCGCGAAGGTCTGGGGACTCGACATATGAGTCCCGTCGTCCGACTCGGGGGGACCGCGCCAGGGGCCATCCGTGCCGCGACCGGCTCGGACTTCGAGCGCCTCGGCGGCGAGGCGGGCCTACGTCCGATCATCGATGACTTCCTCTCTGAGGTGTTTTCTGATCCAATGATCGGCTTTCTCTTCCAGGGCAAGAACCACCCCCGCATTCGCGCGATGGAGTTGGCCTTCGCCGCGGCCCATCTCGGCGGGCCCGCGGCCTACGACGGCCGCTCGATGCGGGAAGCCCACGCGCGCTCGCCCATCTCGTCGGGGCACTTCGCGCGCCGTCGCGAGATCTTGCGCGAGACTCTCACGAGGCACTCCGCCCCAGAAGACATCATCGCGGGCTGGCTGGCGCACCTCGACGGTCTGCGGGACCAAATCCTGGGCGGACACACGGACGCCTGTGGCGACAACGCGCTGCCCGGAGGTACGTGATTGGAGGACCAAGGGCCCAATCCGATCGCGCCAGACGCGATCATCGCGGCAGCTGATAAGCTCGCGCGCGCTTGGAAGCGTGTGAGCGCGCGCGCTCCGGATGATGTCCGCGAGCGCATCGAGGCCCTCGTAGCCGAGGTTGAGCCCTTTCGTGTCGCGCCAGAGGCCTTGCAGGCGACCAGCGTGCGAGAGCGCCTCGATTTGGCCAAGCGAATCGAGAACTTTCAGCTTGAGCTGCGTGGCCAGGTCCCCTTCCAGCCTCAGTTCTATCAAGGCGGGCGCCTCGCCATCATCCGAGTGTACGACCCAGTGCGCATCGTCGGGGCCGTCGATCATCGACGCGTCGAGGCCTTCTTCGAGCGCTATCTTCGCCGCGCCGAAGAGTCGTGGGCGCGGATGATCTACTTTATGAAGCGCGCCGGCATCGACGTCGAGAAAGAGGAAAAGAAGCTGGCCGCGTGGGAGCAGCCCTACTCAGATCTCGAAGAATATCGGGAGTTTATTTGGGGCAAGGCGAAGCTCGGCCCGCGGGATCCACCACCCTAAGACTGTGCGTCTACACTACGCTTGGCTCACCCCCTCAACCTCGACGCCACGTCCCCCCGCACCCTCTTGGCTTGGCTTGGGCGCGCTGGGCCTCCGCGACATGGCCCGTACCCGCGTGTAAGGATTTTGTAGCCGAACGGAGGGCCCAGACGTGCCATGAGCGCGGCCGCGAAACCGACCGTCGGCCATCACTGCATCGAGATGTGTATGTGCGCGAAGTGGTAAGGCCAGCCCTCACCATAGGCGATCTTTGCGCGTAGGCGGGTGTACTGGTCGGCGGTGATCTCGCCCGCCATGTTTAAGCGCTCCACCTCGGCCATGATGAGGGGGTAGAGCATCGTGTCGACGCCGACAACACGCAGGCGAGGGTGCAGCATCAACGTCGCGAGGAAGCGGGTCGTCCGCGGCACGTCCATGATGTGGCCGTTGGTCGAGGTGCAGTAGGACCCGTCTTGATTGGCCGAGTCTCGCGAGCCGCAGACGCTGACCTCTAAATTCGACCCGTCATTCTGGTAGTACGCCACGTCGATATTGCCGCCCCCATCGTGGGTCAACTCGGGGTGCCGCGCGGCGCCCACATCGAATCCAGGCGTGATGCCGGCTTTGTCCGACATGTCCAATAGACCCAAGGGCGTCGTGCCAGGGAAGGTCTCCTGAACGACGTGGATCGCGTGGCGGATCAGCATGATTAGCTCGCGCCGAGCCCAACGGTAGCTCGAGCTGCTCTCGAGGCGATAGCCGTCGGGCACATAGAGGTCGTCGGCGCGCGCGTACGGGAACTGATAGAGGTACTTCGTGCCGGCTGTATCTACACCCCTGCACTCCGCTTCAGTGAAAGGCGTGCCACAGAGGAGCCCGTCAAGCCACGGGACCGACATCACTTTGAGGTCATAGTGATTTTTTGCATCGCCAAATGGCTTGACCCGAAAGCGTGCGGCCACATCACCTTCCATGTTGATCACCGCCTGATACTCGAGGCCGTTCTCGTATTCGCGTCGTGCCGCTGGGTAGTTCTCGGGGCCCATGCGCGAGCCGAGGAAGACCCCAGCGTCATCGTAGGCGAGGAGATCGAGGTCGCCGACGACGTGGTTGAACTCAATGCCGACGGTCACCAAGGTCTTGGCTGGCGCTGCGACGCGGTACCAGTCTTCGTCCGCGGCGCAGAGATCAAGGCCGGTCACTGTCGTCGGGACGGAAATATCTTTCGCCGTCGCGAGCGTCTCGTTTGGCTCGAAGCGCTGGTCGGCACATACGAATGGGTCGCTCGTCAGCCCAAAGACGCAGCTGCCGATGTCGTCGCTGCAGCCATAGCCCGCGGGACAATCAGCGTCCGTGTCGCAACCAGGCCAACAAGCGAGGTCATCGGCGGCGCAGAAGTAGCCCTCCGTCCGCGGGCAGGGCGTGCTCTCACCACAGGCCGCGAAGCAGGCGGAGTCGCCATTGGCCGTGACGTCCACGCAGCGAGCGCCAGCGGGGCAGGAGTTGGCCGTGCAGTCGAAGATGAGGCAATAGCCGGCCACAAAGCCGTTCGCGTTCCCGTCGAACCCCTCTTCGTAGCAGCTCGCGCCGGCGTCCTTGCAGTCGGCGTCGCTCTTACAGGGTCCGCCGATGGCGCTGTCACCGCTGCCGGTCGGCTCGTACCACCAGCAGGTCGAGTCTGTGTCGCAGATGTAGCCCTCGGACCGCCGGCAGTCGGCGTCACCCGCGCAGCCGTCGAGGCAGCCCATCGCGCCGTCTTCGAATTCGAAACACACGGATCCCGAAGGGCACGTCACCGCGCTGCAGTCAGGTGCGCAGTACCCGCTGGGGAGCCCGAGACAGGTGGGGTTGGGGCCGGCGCAGTCCTCATCGGTGTCGCAGGCCGCGCCCGGGGATCCCAACGTGGTGGTCGTGTCGGCCGCGCCGTCCGTCGTGGCGACGTCGCTCCCGTTCGCCACGTCGTCGTTGCTATCGGTCCCCGTTGCGGCGTCCACGGATGCCGGCTTCGGACTGTCGGAACATGCCGCGAGCAGGCCGGCGAGGATGAAGATGGTGGCGCGATTCATCGGGACCTCTCTTGGTGCCATAGGTGCTTAGAGCGGCATGGATGTCAGCGTAAAAGCGGAACTCGGCTACGCTCGGCGTCATTTGTTGTCAAGATCGGGGATAGCGCCGCGCATCCCAGGC
>Ga0105050_10003393_pt1 | contig 22105 bp, 16 predicted proteins | sample FRY01_FD_78088 | JGI IMG/M metagenome (GOLD analysis project Ga0105050, IMG submission 78088) | Freshwater microbial communities from Lake Fryxell liftoff mats and glacier meltwater in Antarctica - FRY-01 | ecosystem: Environmental > Aquatic > Freshwater > Ice > Glacier meltwater ...
ATACTTCCGATTGGCACATTGGAAAGCAATTAATGAAAATTGATTTCAATGAAGATATGGAATTGTTTTTCAGTTGGTTAATTGAACTGATTGAAAGTGAAAAAATAGATGTTGTGTTGATGTCGGGAGATCTGTTTGATCAAGCAAATCCTTCTCAATCAGCGATGATGCAATATTATCAGTTCCTAAAAAGGATGATTCCTTTACAATGTAAAATTATTATTACTGGGGGAAATCACGATTCACCTCATGTTTTGAACGCTCCGAAGGAATTACTTAAGTTCTTAGACATTGAAGTTATCGGTGGTGCGCCTGAAAACCTCTCGGAACTGTTTATTCCAATTGAAATGAATGGAGAAAAAGTAGTGATTGCAGCTGTTCCATTTTTGCGTGACAAAGACATTCGCAAATCGGCTCCAGGTGAGTCGTACGAGGATAAAATGGAACAAATAAAAAGTGGTTTAGCTACTTATTTTGAGTCTATTAATAACTATTACTTAAAGTATTTTAATGAAGTTCCATTTATTGTGATGGCACATTTGTATGCACAGGGTGCACAAACGTCAGAAAGTGAACGCGAAATACAAATTGGAAATCAAGCTGGAATTGAAGCAGCAATTTTTGGTGATGCTCCAGATTATGTTGCTTTAGGTCACATTCATAAACCACAAATCGTTGGTAAATCACATATTCGTTATTCTGGTTCGCCGATTTCAATGAGTTTTAGTGAGAAATTAGATCAGAAACAGGTGGTAATTTTGGATATTCAAAATGGAAAATTGAATACTGAAATTCGGGAGATTCCAATTTTTCGTCGCTTGATAACTTTTGAAGGAACGTTAAATGAAGTGAAGCAACAAATTGCTGATTATCAACATTTTTCTCCTTTGACAGATTTGGCGGAACTTAATGTGAAAGAAGAAAATGAAAACGTGCAAACACTTAGAGATTTGGATGATTTGCAAGCGCAAGATGAAGCAAATGGTTTAAACATTGTCAAAGTCAAATTGGAGTTTGCAAATAAAATTTTGGGAACATCTTCGTTTATGGGGAATGGTGAAAATGTATCTGATTTCAAACCAGAACAATTGTTTGAGAAACGTTTAGATTTGGAAATAAATTTGGAAAATCGAACGGATTTATTACTCGCTTTTAAAGAAATTATGGAACAATTAAAACAGTAATATACGATGAAGATTCTAAAAATTAAACTCAAAAATATTCACTCGTTGAAAGGGGAACACGAAGTTGATTTTGCAAATGGAGTACTTGCCGATGCTGGTTTATTTGTTATTACAGGTCCAACTGGTTCAGGGAAATCAACAATCTTAGATGCGATAACCCTTGCGCTTTATAATCGTATTCCAAGAAATGGAAGCGGGAAGATTTCAAAAAATGTTATAGAAAATGAAGGCTTAATTTTAACCAAAAATACAACAGATTGCTACTCGGAAGTTACGTATCAAGTGGGAGATGAAATTTATCGCTCAACTTGGTCAATAAGACGGACTAGAAACAACACTTTAGATGATAGAAAACAAGAATTAATTAATGATTCAACAGGTGAAATTATAGTAGAGGGTAAAGAAGCTGTTCCTGCAAAAAATGAGGAAATTATTGGCTTGAGCTATGATCAATTCGTGCAATCCTTGATTTTGGCGCAAGGCCAATTTTCGAAACTCTTATTGGCAAGTAAAGACGATCGAAATAAATTATTGGAGAAAATTACGGGTTCTGAAATCTACCGTTCGATTGGAATGAAAGTTTTTGAACGATTTACTTCAACTAAAAAATCAGTAGACGACCAAAAGTTGAAAATGGGTGAAATAACGCTCTTAACGGAAGAACAAGAAGTTGAATTGCACCAGTTTATTTCAGATAAAGAACCGAAACGTTTAAACTTAAAAGCGGAGCAAGATATAGCAAAAGTTTTGTTAGAGGTGAAAAAGCAGTTACAAAAATTAACTAAAGAGAATCTAGCTAATCTAGCAGAATGGGAACGTTGTAACTTGGATTTAAAGCAAAATCAAGCTGAAATAATAATGTTAAATAGACATAATGAATTGGTTCCTTTTCAAAATGATTACCGCACAATTCAATTACTGGAAAAATCAGTGAACGATTTACAAACACGTTTACATTTTTTAAATTCTCGAGAATTAACTTTAAAAGAATCACAAGCATCACTTTTGGTAACTACATCTAAATTATTAAATACTAATATTTTAGAAGAAAATTTTGTAATTGAATTAAACGTTTTCAAACAGCAAATTCTAGCTTTCAAAAGCAAAGAAATAGAATTGAATCAGCAAGTGGAAACCTTTAATAAACAATTGACGGAAGCACTCAAAAGATTGGCAAAGGAAAATATTTCAATTGAAAAATCGAATCAGAATAAAGAATTCATTCTTGGAGAAATCACAAAAATAAACACTTTTTCAGAATTATTAAACAATCCAAATTCAGAGGAAATAAGTAAACAAAAATATAAATTAAAGAATGAAATACATTTAGTTAACGTTTTGATTAAGAACAAAAATATTTACAATTTATACCTTAATCAAAAAGACAAACTTCAAGCAGAAATTAAATGCATTAGCGATAGTTTATCCATTTTTGAAGCGAAACAAAAAACAATGGATTTACGACACAAAGAGCTTATTCCGCTCTTGGAAAGTAAACGCAAAGAAGTAGAGCAATTGAAAACTGAACAAAATTTAGAAGAACACAGGAATCAATTGGTTGAAAATGAGCCTTGCCCTTTGTGTGGTTCTTTAGATCATCCTTTCGCTACTAAATATGAGGAGCGTTTGCTCGATGCCTTAAAAAAACAATTTAAATCATTGGAAGTCGAGTTAAAATTGATTGAAAACGAAAAAATGATAGTGATTACCTCGAAAAAGTTGGGGCAAGAATCGAAAGCGTCAAAAGAAAAAGAAGTAGAAACAAACAGTCTTGAATTTCAAAAGATTGAGTTAGAAATACGGACAGGTTGTAAACAGCTTTCGTGGAATTTAGAAAATGAGATTTCCATTTGGGAAGAAAACCGTGTTAAATTAGATACTAAAATTTCAGATTTAGAGCGGTTAGAATCTGAATATAGAGTTAAAGCTATTCTAACTGAAATAGTTGAGAATTTAGATGCACGTGAAGATGTCAAAGTAGAATTGAGTATTAAAATTACGGAACGTTCAAAAATATACTCGGGTCAAGATATTGAGGTTGAAGTTAGTAATCACATAAAAAGTTGGACAGAAAACAGCACGAGTTTTAAGGCGATTTCGGAAGAATTAGTTTCAAAAAACACAGAATTATCCGTTTTGGTCCGGGACTTCTCATTAGCAAAAGAAAAATTGATGGTAGACTTAAAAGAAAAATCAGTTTTAAGTTTAGAAGTATATGTCCAGCAGTTACTTTCTGAAAAAGAAGCAGAAGCTATTCGTGTAAAAGTGTCAAATTTAACCGTTCAAAATGCTAAATTAGAACAAGAAAGTAAGCGTATTCTGACAGAATTAGCTGTAAATCAAGTAAAAGATGACTTAACTAAATCTGAAGAGCAAGTAAGAATAGATGTAAAGCAATTAGAAGACGAAATACAATTAATTTCCGAGTCAATTGGTGCAAATCGCAGGCAAATTGAAACAAATAACGAGGCAAAATCGCGTTTAGCAGTAAGTTTTGAGATTTTGGAAAAACTCACTAAAGATCTCGATTTGTGGTCAACAATGAATAAACTCATTGGCGATAGTTCTGGTAAACGATTTTCAGATTTCGTTCAAGATTTAACCTTGAGTCAACTCATTACTTTTGGTAATCAACGATTAAAAAGTTTTTCGGATCGTTATTTATTGGCAATTCCACAACGGAATGAATCGGTTTCTTTGCAAGTAATCGACACACAAATGGGAAACACGCAGCGTTCTGTAAATTCACTTTCTGGTGGTGAAACTTTTAAATTGAGTTTAGCCCTCGCATTTGGTTTGTCTGATTTGGCAGCAAAAAACGTAAACATCGAATCTTTATTTATAGACGAAGGATTCGGAACCTTGGACCCAGAATCACTCGATCAAGCCATTACAATTTTGGAGGAAATGCAGTACAAAAACAATAAGTCAATCGGTATTATTTCTCACGTCGGCGAACTAAAGGACAGAATTGGAGCCAAAATAAAACTAGTTAGAACTGGCGCAGGATATAGTAGAATAGAGGTAGAGTGAAAAGTTGAAAGTGATTCAGACTGCCGAAAAAGGAGTGAACTTGGAAAGTTGGAGAGTTGGAAATTCAATGTTTCCAGCACTTTTTTTAGATTCTCAAAAGATTTATATCCAGTAATTAAACCTTGAATTAATGTAACTTATTTAATGTCGGCAACTTCTAATTTAAAATCCAAAATTATCATAACCGTTCTGTGTTAATTCTTGGTATTTTTCTTCGTTGAATTTGTACAATTCAGAAGGTTTGTGTGGAACTCCTTCTTGCTTTTCTTTTAAATTAGTCAGAATGTTTAATTTTTGAACTTTTCGTCTGAAATTTCTTTTATCTAGCTCTTTATCTAAAATACTTTCATATAATTTATGCAATTGACCTAGCGTAAATTTATCTGGAAGCAAGTTGAAACCGATTGGATGAATTTTAATTTTTTCTTTTAATCGATTGCGCGCAGCTTTTAAAATATCAAAGTGGTCAAATGCTAAATCTGTAATTTCATTTGCAGGAATCCAAGTTGCATTTTTCGCAAAAGAGGCTGCATGAGGCAAATAATCTTCCATTTTCACCAAAGAAAAATAAGCAACAGTAATTACTCGAGCTTCGGGTTCTGAGCGGATAGATTTTAGCCAAGCGCGATCGGCTTCTTTTGAAATTCTGTTCGGATCACCAAAGGCACCAATCTGTTCTAAGTAAATATTTTTCAAACTTGTCAACTCTTCTAAAACACGATACGCAGCTTGTTCAAGGTTTTCATTATTGTAAATTAAATTTCCAGGAAGAGCTAGTCGAACATTCTCGGCTAATTGATTTTCACCTCTTTCGATAACAAGCACGTTTAGTTTTTCTAGATCAAAACCGAATATAACGCAGTCAACTGATACATTAGGATTTAACGATGAAATTTTTTTTTTTTGCATAAATTATACTTCTTTTGTGATAATCATTATATTTGAAAGTGTAAAAATGACACACAGAACATTAAATTAATTTTAAATTATGTATTTCATAGCAGAAAGTGGCTCAACTAAATGTGATTGGATGTTAGTTGATGGCAAAAATAACCAAAGTTTTTGTTCAACAATGGGCTTTAACCCATATTTTCATTCTTCCGATTTAATTGAAGCAGAATTAAAAAAAGTAAAAGAGATTGTAGCAATCGCATCTGAAATAAAAGGCGTCTATTTTTATGGTGCTGGTTGTTCAAGTGAAGATCTAAACGCAATTGTTGAAGAAGGTTTAAAACGCGTTTTTATAAATGCAAAAATCTTAGTAGATCATGACTTATTAGCTTGCGCTTACGCAACTTATAGTGGACGACCAGAAATTTCTTGTATTATCGGTACAGGTTCTAATTCGTGTTACTTTGATGGCGAAAAACTTTCAGAAGAAGTTCCCGCTCTTGGTTATATTTTAGGCGATGAAGGTAGTGGAAGTTATTTCGGAAAACAGTTAATCTCGAATTTTTTATACCATCGTTTACCAAAAGAAATTGAACTGGATTTTATCGCTGATTATAATTTGACAAAAGACGAATTAGTAGAGCTTGTTTACATGAAACCGAATGCAAATGTATTCATCGCTTCTTTCATGCCATTTATCGCAAAACACAAAGAAAATCCTTATTTTAAAGATATGGTGCGTGAAGGTTTCAAGCGATTCATTGATGTTCACGTAACTTGTTATAAAAATTACGAAGATGTGGAAGTGAATTTCGTAGGTTCGATTTCTCAAATTTTTGAACGAGAATTAAGAGAAGCTGCTACATTTTACAATGTTACGATTGGTTCTTTAATTCGTCGTCCAGCTGAAGCTTTGGTCGCTTACCACTTAAAATATATTTTAAACGCAGAAATAGCATAATATGAAAAATAGAAGTCCGCTTTTACTTGTTTTTTTAATTCTTATGAATTTTAAAAATTTCGCACAAAATCTCACACCTGATTGGGCAAAAAACTCCACCATTTATGAGGTTAATATTCGCCAATTTACTCCTGAGGGAACTTTTAAGGCATTTGAGACTCATCTGCCGCGATTGAAAAAAATGGGAATTGATATTTTATGGTTAATGCCAATTCATCCAATTGGGCTTGAAAATAGAAAAGGTGGATTGGGAAGTTATTATGCAATTAGTGATTATAAAGCTGTGAATCCTGAGTTTGGAACTTTGGATGAATTCAAGCAATTAGTAAAAACGGCACAAGGACTTGGAATGAAAGTAATTATTGACTGGGTTGCAAATCATTCTTCTCCAGATAATGTTTGGGTGAAACAAGGACATTTGGATTGGTACACCTTGGATTCTTTGGGTCGGATTCAACCAACAATTGGTACGGATTGGTATGATGTTGCCGACTTAAATTACGACAGTAAAGAGATGCGCAAAGAAATGATTTCTTCCATGAAATATTGGTTGATAGAAACAAACATTGACGGATTTCGTTGCGACGTGGCAAGTTGGGTTCCAACGGATTTCTGGGTGGAAACTCGTAAAGAATTAGATCAAACGAAAAAAGTATTCATGCTTGCAGAAGCAGAAGAAGTAGAAATGCATCAAGCGTTTGATATGACGTATGGTTGGAATTTGCACCATATAATGAACGATATCGCAAAAGGTAAAAAAGATGTGACAGCAGTTTACGCTTATTTAAAAGATAATAAACATCCAAAATCAGCGTACAGAATGAACTTTACGTCTAACCACGACGAAAATTCTTGGAACGGAACAGAAATGGAACGAATGGGGGAATCTCGATTTGCTTTTGCTGTTTTTGCTGCAACATTTGAGGGTATGCCTTTGATTTACAATGGACAAGAAACGTCTTTAGATAGAAGACTGAAATTCTTTGAAAAGGATTCTATCGATTGGTTGAAAATGGATTTAGTTCCTTTTTACACAAAATTATTTCAGTTAAATCGTTCAAATAAAGCGCTTTGGAATGGTGAAAATGGGGGTGAAGTGAAATTTATTTCCGCTCCTGATGAGAAAAATGTTTTAGTTTTTTCAAGAGAAAAAGATGGGCAAAAAGTTGTTGTAATTATTAATATGACTGCATTAGATCAAAAAATTAAACTTTCAAATCCATTATTGGCGGGGAAATACAAAGAATTGTTTTCTAATAAAAAAGTAAAAATGAAGGCCGAACTAGAAACTGAAATTGAAGCGTGGGGCTATCGAGTTTACTTTAAATAAAAAGAAAAATTGAAAGTGGTTCGCCGTAGCGAAGTGGAAAGTTAAAAGTGAATAGGTTTCTTTCCATTAGCAGACGGAGAATTTAAAAGAGGATGATAAATAGTTAAAGCAAAATTCTCATCCCTTTAGTCACCCTTCAAAAAGAGCAGCAAAACTCTAATTGTTATAATCATTCACCCTGAAATCTCCGCTGAAACGGACACTCATAATTCCTTAAAACCCTAACTACTAAACTATATGCGAAACACTAAACCTAAATTATCCTTTTGGCAAATCTGGAATATGAGCTTTGGATTCCTTGGAATTCAAATGGGGTTTGCACTGCAAAATGGTAATGCCAGCCGTATATTAACTGATTTCGGTGCTGACGTTGAAAGCCTTTCTTGGTTTTGGCTTGTGGCTCCATTAACGGGTATGATTGTACAGCCAATTATTGGTTATTGGAGTGATCGAACTTGGTCAAAAAAATTGGGAAGAAGACGGCCTTATTTCTTGGCAGGTGCAATTTTGGCTTGTATCGCTTTGGTTTTATTGCCAAATGCAGATAAGTTTACAGGCGTTTTTCCAGCGCTTTTGGTTGGAGCAGGTTTTTTAATGATGATGGATACATCATTTAATATTTCAATGGAACCTTTTAGAGCTTTAGTAGCAGATAATTTACCTGAAAGTCAAAGCACAATAGGTTTTTCTATTCAAACTGCTTTGATTGGCGTAGGAGCTGTTGTTGGTTCGTTTCTCCCTTGGGTCTTAGCAAATTGGTTTGGTGTTCCTAATAATTTACCTAATGTTAAAGTGCAACCAAACGTAGTTTACTCTTTCTATTTTGGTGCAGTTGTTTTCATGTCAGCAATTTTATGGACGATTTTCAAAACCAAAGAATATTCACCACAAGAGCGTATTGACATGGGGATTATTGAAGCGGATAAACCCAAAGAGAAATTCAAGATTCCAATAACGATGTGGAAATTAGGAATTATTCAGTTTTTTTCTTGGTTTGGATTGTTTTGTATGTGGGTTTATACAACTACTGCCTTGCGAGAACACACGTATAATTTACCAACAATGGAATTTTTGAAAGATGCGTTGGTTAAAAATCCAGAAGATTCGATAGTAAAAGCACAATTGGCGTTGAGTGAAAATTTAGGTGATTGGGTCGGAATTCTATTTGGTATTTACAATGGTGTCTCTGCGATTTTTGCCCTGTTAATTCCCATGATAGCAACTCGTATTGGTAAAGCAAGAACACACATGTTGTCTTTGATTATGGGTGGATTTGGATTGATTTTAATGTATTTTATGCCCGACAAGAACGCTATGATTCTTCCTATGATTTTTATTGGAATTGCTTGGGCGAGTATTTTGGCGATGCCCTATTCAATGCTTTCGGGAGTAATTCCAGGAGATAAAATGGGTATTTTCATGGGTGTTTTCAACTTCTTCATTACGCTTCCACAAATCGTAAGTGCTTTATTTTCTGGACCGATTGTGAAATATGTGTTCGGAGGAAATGCAGCTTATGCTTTGATGTTGGGTGGAGGATTGATGATTTTTGCAGGAATATTGAATTTGACAATAAAAAATGAAAATTAAAGGATTATTATTTGATTTAGATGGTGTGCTGGTTACAACAGAGCACAATCATTTTGTGGCATGGAAAAGAACCGCCGATGATTTGGGTGTTCCATTTACGGAGCGAGAAAACGAGCAATTAAAAGGAATCAGTAGAGTTGATTCGTTGAAGATGATTCTAAAAATGGGAAATGTTTTCATTAGCGAAAGTGAATTTGAAATTATGCTGAAAAGCAAAAATGACTTTTACCTAAAATCGATTCAAGAATTAAATCAATCGGATTTATTGCCTGGTGTTTTGGATTTATTGACACAAGCGAAAGCTGCTGGGATTAAATTAGGAGTTGGATCTTCAAGTAAAAATTCCAACTTCATTCTTGGTTTATTGGGAATTGCTCACTTTTTTGAAGTTGTTATAGATGGAAATGGTGTTAAGCAACCAAAACCACATCCAGAAGTGTTTTTAAATGGTGCAAAAGCGTTGGGTTTAGAACCATCCGAATGCATCGTTTTTGAGGATGCAACGAGTGGGATTCTAGCCGCAAAAGCAGGTGGTTTTATTGATGTTGGTGTGGGAAATCCAGAAGTGAAAGACCTTGCTTCAATTTACTTTAATGATTTAAAAGAATTCAGATTAGAAAAATATGCGTAATTTATTTGAAATAGATAATTGGAAAATTAGTGAGAAATCGTTTGATTCAACTAAGCAAAAACAAGCTGAAAGTATTTTCAGTATTGGAAATGGTTCTTTTGGTCAACGAGCGAATTTTGAGGAAAAATATTCAGGCGACACCTTACAAGGAAGTTATGTTGGAGGAGTTTACTACCCAGATAAAACACGTGTAGGTTGGTGGAAAAATGGCTATCCAGAATATTTTGCAAAAGTATTAAATTCATGTAATTGGATCGGTTTAAACATTGAAGTGGATGGAATTCAATTGGATTTGAATACTGCTGAAGTGAAGTCCTTCTACCGTGAATTGGATATGTTTAAAGGAACTTTAACGCGAAATTTTAAAGTTAAATTAAGCAATGGCAAAGAATTAGAAATAAACTCGACTCGTTTCTGTTCGATGGCTCGAGAGGAAGTAGCTGCCATTTCCTATTCAGTAATACCTTTAAATTTTAGTGGAAATATAAAATTTACACCTTATTTGGATGGTAATGTAACCAATCACGATTCAAATTACAATGAATTTTTCTGGGAAGAAGAGAGTAAAAAAGTAACCACTAAAAAAGGAATCATCTGCGGACGAACGAAAAAAACCAACTTTTCTGTCGCAACGGCTATGCGTTTTTCATTTTGGAAGGAACGAGAGTTAGTGGAAATTCATCCGAATAGTGCGGAGCGTGAATTCTACATCGAAAATAATTTTGAGCATTACTTGGAACAAGGAACGAAATACACGTTGAAAAAATACGTTTCAATTGTTTCTACCATCAAACATTCTGAATTTGCTTTAACTACTAAAGCAATAATCAATGTTCGCGATGCCTATTTGTCTGGATTTGATACTTTACTTTCGGAACACGCGCAAGCTTGGTCAGAAATTTGGAAAAATGCAGACATTCAAATTGAAGGCGATGTAGCAGCTCAACAAGCAATTCGATTCAATATTTTTCAATTATACCAAACTTATACAGGTAAAAATGCCAAATTAAACATAGGTCCAAAAGGATTTACAGGTGAAAAATATGGTGGGGCCACTTACTGGGATACGGAAGCATATTGTCTGCCTTTTTATTTAAAAACTTCTCCGCCAGAAATTTCTAAGCAATTATTGGTTTACCGTTATAATCATTTGGAGCGAGCAATTGAAAATGCTGAAAAATTAGGATTCAAAGATGGCGCAGCGTTATATCCGATGGTAACAATGAATGGTGAAGAATGTCACAATGAATGGGAAATCACTTTTGAGGAAATTCACCGAAATGGCGCTATTGCTTTTGGTATATATAATTACATTCGTCACACAGGCGATACTTCCTATTTGGCACAATATGGTCGCCCAGTTTTAGTAGCAATTGCTCGTTTTTGGTCGCAACGTTTCAATTGGTCTGGAAGTAAAAAAGCATACGTAATGCTAGGTGTGACTGGACCAAACGAATATGAAAACAATGTAAATAACAATTGGTACACCAACTATTTGGCAAAATGGTGTATTCAATACGCTTTGGAGGTAGATACACAAATCCGAAAAGAATCTAATTCTGTTTTAGTCGCTGGCGAAGAAGAAACTTGGCAACATATCATCAATAATGTTTATTTCCCAACGTTAGAAGGAACGAAAGTTTTCTTGCAACAAGATGGGTTTATGGACAAGGAACAATTGTCAGCTTCCGATCTTCCTGAAAATCAAAGGCCGATTAATCAACATTGGTCTTGGGACAGAATTTTGCGCTCAATATTCATTAAACAAGCTGACGTTTTACAAGGATTGTATTTATTTGAAGATCATTTTGATATCGAAACATTACGCGAAAATTTTGATTTCTATGAGCCAAAAACAGTCCATGAATCTTCTTTATCTCCTTGTGTGCACGTGATCTTGGCAGCTAAAATTGGTAAAATGGATAAAGCGTATGAATTATATTTACGCACATCTCGCTTAGATTTAGATGATTACAACCATGAAGCTGATGAAGGTTTACACATTACCTCTATGGCTGGAACTTGGATGAGCGTAGTGGAGGGAATGGCTGGTGTTCGTATTTACGAAAATGGCTTGAGTATTGATCCAAAAATCCCAAGTGCTTGGAAATCATATAAGTTTCAGATACTTTACAAAAACAATCCGATTTCAATTGCTGTTACACAGTCAGAAATAAAAATTGAAAATTTGGGTAAATTAGCTTTAGAATTAAAGGTGATTAATGAACTCATTACATTAAATGTGGCAGAGAAAAGAATACTTAATTTAATAACTCAAACCGTTTAAAAACTAGTACTATGAAAAGAATATTCTTAGCAATTTTCGTTGTGTTTGCTTTTTTTCAAAACATAAAAGCTCAAGTCAATCCAACTAACAGACAAATCGTTTTGCAAGGCTTTTGGTGGGATTATTGGAACAGTAATTATCCAAATGGCTGGGCGAATTATTTAGTAGAATTGGCTCCTCGCTTGAAAGAGATGAATGTTGATGCTGTTTGGATTCCACCAACTATCAAAAACTCAGGAACAAATAGCGTAGGATATTCTCCTTTTGACCATTATGATTTAGGCGATAAATGGCAAAAAAATTCTTTTAAAACAAGAGTCGGAGATAAAGACGAATTATTGAGAATGGTTGCCGTTTTGAAAGCAAATGGTATTGATGTAATTCAAGATATTGTTTTGAATCATGTAACGAATGCAGGAAGTGCATCTGGTGCAGGAGGAGCAGACCCAGCAGCAATAGACGATGGATCAACATCGAAATTTAAGAATTTTCGATATGTTGGTTACGGCAGTCCAGGAACAGTAGAATCAGCAGTACATTATTTAACTAGAGAAGGGAGATTTCCAAAAAACTGGCAAAATTTTTACCCAAACAATAACAATGTTTGTTGTACAAATGCGATTAATTCTCCTTTTTGGGGTCCAGATGTTTCATACGAGAGCAATGCTTTTGGTTTAAGTTCAAACGCCACTTATAATCCAGCGCAATCTGCTGATTATATGAGAAATAACATGCGTAATTGGATGATTTGGTATAAAAAACAAGTGGGTTGGGACGGAATTAGAATTGACGCTGTGAAGCATTTCCCTTCTAGTTTAATGGAAGATATTTTGTGGAATTTACAGAATAACGCAGGATGGGCAAGTGGTGGAGAAGAATTGTTTTCTGTTGGAGAATGGGTCGGGGGCGCTTCTGATTTGGATAGCTGGGTTGATGCAGTTCAAGATCGTTCAGGAACTTTTGATTTCGCTATTCGTGGAGCTATTCAAAACATGGTGAATGGAAATGGAAATTTTGATCTTGGAACAATTCCTTCCGCGCAGCAATCTAGTAGAAATCGCACAGTTCCTTTTGTAAATAACCATGACACATTCCGACCAATTTTGACCACTGCTGGAAATTATAACGGATGGAATACAAGTTCACAATTAGGAACACAAATCGAACCAAACGATGGGCGAAATAGTGCTGCACATGCCATTGCGTTGTCCGTTGACGGCGCACCTCAAGTATTTTTTGAAGATTTATTCAATATTGGATATTTAGGAAATCGGTTTAACCACCGTCCTGATGTAGATTCTACATTACCTGTTAGAAGTGATATTGAAAACTTGATTTGGTGTCACCAAAATTTACGGTTCAAAGAAGGTGCTTATTTCGTTCGCTGGCAAGCTCCTGATGCACTCGTAATCGAAAGAGGAGGGAAGGCATTAATTGGAATTACAGACAATTGGGCAACTTGGCAAAATTTGGTTGCTGTTCAAACTTCTTGGGTAGACGGAACGGTTTTGCAGGATTATTCAGGTGCAAATGGAACGACAACTCAAACAGTTTATGGCGGTGGAAAAGTGGACATTAGTATTCCTCCATGTAATGGGACTGCTCCACAAGGAAGAAAAGGCTATTGTGTTTGGGCTCCACAAGGAATTACAGAAAATTATTCTCGACCAGCTAAAAATACCACACAAGAATGGGAAATGGAAGACGATTTGGGAGATAGTAATACAAAATCGCTCGAGCAAGGAGGAAGACTTCCAACAAACAGTAGAGATTGCAGAACAGTTGGGAGGATTTACGCAAAATTAGGAACGCAAATTGTTTTAGAATTGTATCCATCTACACCTGTGAACTCAATTACATTAGTACTTGTAGACAAAGATTGTAACCAAATTGATTCAATTGTTGGAACAGGAAATTTAGTTATCAATAAAACTGCAACTTATGATGGTTGGCATACTATTCGAATTCGCAACACAACAGCAACTCAAAACGGTCAAAAATGTTGGGTTAAAGCAACCTACTTAGCACCAGAAGTTGTGGAAACAAATGTTGTAAAAAACAAATGTTCTTGTGCTCCTCCGTCAACTATAGGAATTGAGGAAATAATGGGAGAAAATGGAATTTTAGTGTACCCTAATCCTGCTAAAGAAACTATTACAGTTGAGTTTACAGGAAATTTCACCATTAAGCCAGAGTGGTCTGTTTTAGATTTGAGTGGCAAAACTGTTTTGAAAGGTGTTGATGCAAATTTCTTGTTCAATATTGATGTTTCTAGCTTAATGAGCGGTTATTATATCTTCAATTCAACGGTAAACGGAATAGAAATTCGCAAGAAATTCGTAAAAATAGGGGAGTAGATTGAGTAAGATCGAATCTTTTATTTTCCGTTAATTTTTCGATAATAGTCAAATTAATCTATTCAAAATATCAGCTAACACTCCTTTATCAATAGCGTGTTTTCCTTTGTATTGAACTGTCTGAAATCCCATTTTTTCGTAGGAATCAATTTCAGAAATTTGCTGTTCTTCCGTGTAATATTCATCTTGATTTCCAAGTACAAAGTAGTTAGATGCATTAGGTGTAATCGTTGGTTTTTCTAAATCAGGTGGAAAAACAGAAGCCCATAAAATTAAATTATCAACTGATTTTGGGGATTGAAAAAACCAACGGGCGGCTGTCGCACCACCTTGAGAAAATCCTAACAAAATAACTTTAGTGAAATTATAACGTGATTTAATCTCCTTTAAAAGTGCGTCTAAAGCAATACTATTTTCAGTAATGTCCAATTCGCGCGCTTCCTTTGTCATCCACGACGCACCAACTCGACCAGAATTTCCTTGTAAATAAAAGCGGTGCATTCCTTCAGGTGCAATTACATAAATCTCATCTCGTCCAATATCCAAGTTTTTAATAAAAAACTGTGCTAACTGGCCAAAGCCATGAAGGGAAATGAGTAAAACGGATGCATTCTCTGGGTCGCCAAGTGCATAATAACGCAAAGTTCGTTGAACTTCTAAACCGAATTCTTTTATTTCTGCCATAATTATTTTGATTCAGTTGCGTATTTACCCATACTCGGCAAGTAAAAGAAAACGCGTTCTAAAACGGAAGTAGGTGTAATTTCCGGAAGGTAAATAGTTAAGTCAACATCTTTTGGAATTGCCCCAATTTTTGCTTTGTTTATGATGATATTTTTCGCTGAATGTACTTTTCCTTGTTCATAAGAGTAGGTAAATGCAATAGCATCTGCAGTTCCCAGTCCATCAAAATTTTTCCATTGAAAAACGCGCGCTGGTGTATGATTTTTAATAAAGTAATAATCGCGGTAACTTGAATTTCTGATCCTAAAATCAACCACTACATCTTTATAATCACTTGAGTTTAAATTTTCAAAAGATATTTTTAAAGGTAAAAGAGGGGAGGAAGGTATTGCAATAGGAGGGGAAATTAAGTCTAATCCTCCATCGTAATAAAATATGTAATTAAAGTTCCCCATAAATCCAACTTCGGCTCTTTTAGCTGGATATTCTGTTTGTGAAGCTTCATTGACAGCAAATTGTAAACGATTAACAGTAATTATTGCATCTTCCTTATCGTCGCTATCTAGTTTTGCCTTATAAATTTTTAGTTCATATTTTTCTGATGGTGTAATTTTCAAAACGGATTCCACATGCCTTACTGCATAAGCTCTTAATGATTGAGGCTTGTCTGGTAATTGATCTTCTGAAATGATTTTTTTTGGTGTTTCATCTTCTCCACATGAGAAAAATAAGATTGGAAAAACTAAAAAGAGGTATTTACACATGGTGCAAATTTAGATTATTTTTAAATCTATCAACTTTTCAATTGAGTAATGATTTCAAAAATCGCTAAGAATTTCGTGTTCAGAACGAATAAAACCCTGCTCTGGGGAATTTAAAGGATTCAAATGCTTATCTTCGTACATCAAAAATTCAATCTATGTCAAAAGAAGTTTATATTATTTCAGCTGTAAGAACACCAATGGGTTCTTTTATGGGTGCATTTTCAGCAATACCAGCAACTACATTAGGTGCAACAGCAATTAAAGGTGCATTGGAAAAAGGAAACGTTGAAGCTTCTATAATTGATGAAGTTTTCATGGGTAATGTACTTCAAGCAGGAGTTGGTCAAGCTCCGGCACGTCAAGCTGCTTTGGGTGCTGGTTTAGGACACAATGTTCCTTGTACAACTGTCAACAAAGTTTGTGCTTCAGGAATGAAAGCAATCATGTTTGGTGCTCAATCAATTATTGCTGGTGACAACCACGTTGTTGTCGTTGGTGGAATGGAAAATATGTCAATGACTCCGCATTATGTTGCAGGTAGAACTGGAACTAAATTCGGAAATATTACCATGTTAGATGGAATCACTAAAGACGGTTTGTTAGATGTTTACAACAAAGTTCCCATGGGAAATTGTGCTGAATTGTGTGCGGAAAAATATGAAATTACAAGAGAAGACCAAGATAATTTCGCTGTAACCTCTTATAATCGTGCTTCTGATGCTTGGAAAGCTGGTCGTTTTGATAATGAAATTGTTCCAGTAGCAGTTCCACAACGTAAAGGCGATCCAATTATGGTTTCAGAGGACGAAGAATACAAAAATGTATTTTTGGATAAAATACCAGGTTTAAAACCGGCATTTGATAAAGAAGGTACAATCACTGCGGCGAATGCGTCTACCTTGAATGACGGAGCTTCTGCATTGGTTTTAGCATCAAAAGAAGCTGTTGAAAAATATGGTTTGAAACCAATTGCAAAAATCGTTTCCTATGCAGATGCAGCGCAAGCACCTGAATGGTTTACAACTTCTCCTTCATTAGCAATTCCAAAAGCACTAGATAAAGTTGGTATGAAAATCACAGATGTAGATTATTGGGAATTAAATCAAGCATTTTCAGTTGTTGGTTTGGCTAACATAAAAATCTTAGGTTTAGATCCTGCGAAAGTAGATGTGAATGGTGGAGCTGTCGCTTTAGGTCACCCACTTGGAAATTCAGGTTCGCGTGTAATCGTAACATTAATAAATGTATTGAAACAAAATAATGCTAAAATTGGTGGAGCTGGTATTTGTAACGGAGGAGGTGGAGCTTCTGCAATGATAATTGAGAATATCTAAAAACTTATAAATAGAAACTTAAAGGGCTGAAGAAATTTAGCCTTTTTTTTTTGAATAGTAAACTCAATTTTCAACTAAAAAAGATGATTGCTCGAACAATAATTGTACAGGCAATTAAAAAAACCGAAAATAGAATTTTAAAAGTAGAAAGACAGTTTATTCAGGTAATTAGAAAGAATCAAGTCAAAAAGAAATTAGAGAATATCAACAGAAAAAAAACTGTTTAATCCCGAATTATCACTTTCAACTATTCCTTTCTATGCATAGTATCTAACAAATCCAATACCATTTCTTCTAATGTTCCTGAACCAGAAAGTTCACCCATTAATCCGTAAAGCGGTGCTGTTTTTACACTTGTTTTGCTATCATTAATTTTACTAATCGAACTATTAAACATTGATTTCAACCAAGATTCAGGTAAAATGCCAGCAGCTTTTGAAACTACTTTTTGTTGAATGGATGCACCAATATTTGCAAAAGAAAAGGCACTCAATTTAGCAACGGATTCATTTAAGTCTTTGATAAATTCATCGGCATAAGCAACATTTCCGTGAGAAACAGTTAAATGTAAACTCGGTGGCTCCATTTGTCGATCTAAATGCCATCCACGTTCTGTCAGTTCGTCGCCTAATTGATAAATATCTAATTTCCCAGTTGAACGAAATGAGAAGATTGGTCCGAATGGTTGACCATTTACAGCCAATCCATCTAATGTATTTATAGCATTCTGAATTTTTTTCGCAGCCTCTTGCGTTTCCTTAGCCATTTGTTGATAACCAGGTAAGCCCAAATGTTTGAAAATCGACCAAGCTGCTGCAATCACTCCACCAGATCTTGAACCTGAAAAAGAAGGGGAAGCGTATAGCCCTCCTGGCCATTCTGTGTAAACGTAATATTGTTTTTTTCGGTATTCTCTGTCACTGTAAATTACTGCTGACGAACCTTTTGCTCCGTAGCCGTACTTGTGAATATCCAATGAAATGGAACGAACACCTTCCAAACGAAAGTCAAAAACAGGTATTTTTTCACCAATTTGTTCCAAGAAAGGTAAAATGTAGCCACCAACGCAAGCATCAACATGCATCCAGACATTTTTTTCCAAAGCCAAATCACTAATTTCTTTTAATGGGTCAATATAACCATGAGGATAAGCGGGGGAAGAGCCTAAAATCATGATTGTGTTTTCATCTATTTTTGAGCGAAAATCAGCCATGTCTGGCACCAATTCAAAACCCGTACATTTTACTAGCCGCACTTCTATTTCAAAGTAATAAGCGGCTTTTAAAAAAGCGGGATGCGCCGTTGTTGGGATAACAATATTTGGTTTCTTTAAATCTTTATTTGAATCCTTTGCAAATTTCTTTGCAGCTTTCATTGCACACATAATGCTCTCAGTTCCGCCAGAAGTCATACTTCCAGCAGCGTTTTCTGGCGCGTGCAACAAAGAACAGGTCATTGAAATAACTTCACTTTCCATTCGCTTTAAACTCTGAAAAACGGATGGATTTAATGCGTTTTCAAAGAAAAAAGTCTCGTAAGTTTTATATAATAATTGAGCTACTTCTTCACCTGGATAGAAAACCAAACTAAAAGTCCGACCTCGTTTCCAATTGGCATCTTTATCTGAAAATTGAGCTAGTTGCTTTATAATTTCTTCTTGAGACGTGCCTTGAGCGGGAAAAGGAGTATGCATATTTTTGTTTCTTATTAGTTATAATAGTTAGTTTTAAAATTACAGTTTATTTGGACTCAAAACAGACTTAGACTTAGAGATTTTAAGTAAATAAAATAAACAAACTAAGCCAATTATAAAAAACAGGGTCAAACCTAATACACTATTCCGCATTGTGCCAGATAGTTGCAAAAGAAAACCGTAAGAGGCTGTTCCTAAAACAATCGCAACTTTTTCTGTTAATTCGTAAAAACTAAAAAATGAAGAGTTATTTTCCGTCTCTGGAATTAGTTTTGAAAAGGTAGAACGCGACAAACTTTGAATTCCACCCATTATAACACCAACGACAGCTGCCATAAGATAGAATTGTATGTGTGTAGTAACAAAAAAGGCGCTAACACAAACAATAACGCATACAATTACAGCACTAAGCAACACTTTTACATTGCCAAATTTAGCTGACATTTTTGAAAATAAATTTGCTCCCGGAATTGCAATTAATTGTAATAATAACATTGAAATAATTAAACCCTCTAATGGTAGTTTTAGTTCAATTTCACCGAATAAACTCGCAAAATACATGATTGTTTGAAATCCCATTGCGTAAAAGAAAAACGAGACCAAAAACCAACGCATTAAAGGTGTTTTTTGTACAATTTTAAACACACTTGTTACTTCTTTATATCCTTTGGTAAGAAGGGTAGCGTTAATATTAAATCCTCTTTTATCGTTTGGCAAATACTTGAACGAATATTGAGCGAAGCCAGCCCACCAAATTCCAACAGAAAGAAATGCTATTTGAGAAGGCAATTTTCCGTCGTTTATCCCAAAGGTTTTAGGAGAAAGAACAACAATTAAATTAATAATCAACAAAATAACGCTACCAATGTATCCGTAAGAATAACCTCTTGCACTTACTTTATCTAATTGGTCGGCGGTGACAATTTCAGGGAGAAAAGCATTGTAGAAAACCAAACTTCCAGCATAGCCAATGGTTGCTAAGCCGAAGAAAATAATACCAAAAACGAGATTTTCACCATCAAAAAAGAACAATGCCGAACAAGAAAAGGATCCTAAGTAGGTAAAAAATTTCATGAAAAGTTTTTTCTTCGATGAATAATCCGCAATTCCAGAGAGCAATGGATTGATGAAAGCTATTATTAAAAAAGCAGTTGATAAAGTGTAGGAATAGAGTACCGTGTTTTTCAACTCAAAACCAAAGAAAATGACACTATCATTTTTTGATTCAGATGTTGTCACTTCAGTAAAAAATATTGGAAATATAACGGTTGTAATGGTTAATGTAAACACGGAATTTGCCCAATCATACATGCACCAAGCATGCACTTCTTTGGGATTGTTTTTTGAATTGTTCATTTACAACGGTTAAATATTTTTCTAAATATAAACAGAATACCTTATTATTTGAAATTGAGTTTACTTTGAGTTGCATGGTTTAAAATAGAAATTTTAATTGGTTAATTTTAAAAATAAAATGCACCAATTCTACTCAAGTAGACATTTGCAATACTGACACGATTATAATCTTTCTATTTTTTATTTTGGTTTTTTTCATTAATTTTGACCCCAAAAATTAAACATTATGAATTACGATATTATTGTTGTTGGAAGTGGACCAGGGGGATATGTTACTGCAATCCGCGCATCTCAGTTAGGACTAAAAACGGCTATTATTGAGCGTGAATCGCTTGGTGGAATTTGTTTAAACTGGGGTTGTATTCCGACAAAAGCTTTGTTGAAATCAGCAAACGTGTTCGAATATATTTCTCACGCTGCTGACTACGGAATAACTGTAAATGGTGCGACACCTGACTTTAGTGGAATGGTGAAAAGAAGCCGCGACGTTGCTGACGGAATGAGCAATGGTATTCAATTCTTAATGAAGAAAAATAAGATTGACGTACTGAAAGGTAATGGAATCATTAAGGTTGGAAAAAAAGTTGACGTTACAGACGAAGCTGGTGTTACCACAGAATACACAGCCTCAAAAGGAATTATCATTGCGACAGGCGCACGTTCTCGTGAATTGCCAAACTTGGTACAAGATGACGAAAAAATAATTGGTTACCGTAAAGCAATGACTTTAGTAACACAGCCTAAAAGATTAGTTGTTGTAGGTTCTGGTGCAATTGGCGTTGAGTTTGCTTATTTCTATAATGCAATTGGAACACAAGTAACGATTATTGAATATTTATCCAATATCGTACCAGTTGAAGACGAAGATATTTCTAAACAATTAGAGAAATCGTTCAAAAAATCTGGAATTAAAATAATGACAAATTCTTCTGTTGAGTCTGTGGACACGTCAGGAGCAGGTTGTGTTGTGACCGTGAAAACAGCAAAGGGCGAAGAAAAAATCGAATGTGATGTGGTGCTTTCCGCAGTTGGAACTCAAGCAAATATCGAAAATATAGGACTAGAAGAAGTTGGAATTGTCGTAGACAAAGGTCGTATTTTAGTGAATGATTATTACCAAACAAACATCCCAGGCTATTATGCAATTGGCGATGTTGTTCCAGGTCCAGCTTTGGCGCACGTTGCTTCCGCAGAAGGGATTATTTGTGTAGAAAAAATCGCAGGACACCATCCAGAACCGTTGAATTATGGAAATATCCCAGGTTGCACCTACTGTTCTCCAGAAGTAGCATCTGTTGGAATGACAGAAAAAGCAGCGAAGGAAGCAGGTTACGAAATTAAAGTTGGTAAATTCCCATTCTCTGCATCAGGAAAAGCAAGTGCTGCTGGCGCAAAAGACGGATTTGTGAAATTAATTTTCGATGCAAAATACGGCGAATTATTAGGCGGTCACATGATCGGAGCAAACGTTACCGAAATGGTTGCAGAATTGGTAGCAGTTCGCAAGTTGGAAACAACAGGCGTAGAATTAATGAAAACTGTTCACCCGCACCCAACAATGTCAGAGGCAATCATGGAAGCCGCAGCAATGGCGTACGGCGAAGTGATCCATTTGTAAATTAATACCGATGCAGGTCCTCGACTTGCAAGAAAATAATGAAAGAAAGGAGATCGAAAGGTCTCCTTTTTAGATTTTGGGCGTTCCCCGACGAAAAAATGGCGTCGCAGCTCCTTCATTTTTGTCTGGGTCGGGCTTTACATTACAATCTCCCACTCGCAAGCGTCGTAAGAGGATTTTCATTTCAATCCCTAACGCTAGATTTTGGGCGTTCCCGACAATTCTTGGTTTGTTGTGTTGTTTCAAGTTCAAAATACTGAAATTTCACTGTATCCCCCCGACCAACTACACCTCTAATGTTCCAGGAAACAACTCATGTAATTTATTGCAGGGGTAATCAGCGATTACGTCCAGCACTTTTTTGAGCCATTTTTCGGGATTAACGTCATTGA
>Ga0105050_10003395_pt1 | contig 22098 bp, 17 predicted proteins | sample FRY01_FD_78088 | JGI IMG/M metagenome (GOLD analysis project Ga0105050, IMG submission 78088) | Freshwater microbial communities from Lake Fryxell liftoff mats and glacier meltwater in Antarctica - FRY-01 | ecosystem: Environmental > Aquatic > Freshwater > Ice > Glacier meltwater ...
CAAGATATATTTGCGCAGTTGGTTGAACGCAGAGATGTTACAACAGAAGAGATTGAAGTGCTTTTTGATTTCTTAGCACGTATGACTCGTCTTGATAGAACACTTTTAAAGCAACAGGCATTTAATTACAAAAATAGTGAAGAGCTACAAAAAGATGTTATTGATTACGTTCTTGAACAATACGAGCTATTTCGTAAAGCAAAAGACCAAGTTCGCATGGCGCAAGCAGAAAAATGGTTGATGCTGGAAACGATAGATCAAGCGTGGAAGCAACATATGCTTAACCTTGATCATCTTAAAGAAGGTATAAGTTTGCGCAGCTGGGGCCAAAAGAACCCACTGATCGAATATAAAAAAGAAGCATTTGTTATGTTTCAGGATATGATGCGTCAAATTCGTTGGGAAATTGTGCATCGGTTATTTCATTTAAACATCGAGGCATTTGATGAGCATGAAATAGAGCGCAAGCGCCAACAAGAACTTGAAGATCTCAATATGGTTGGTGCAGGTGACACCGTGGGAGAAGGCACTCCTTTGGTGCGCGACGAAGCTAAGGTTGGCAGAAATGATGATTGTCCGTGCGCATCAGGCAAGAAATATAAAAAGTGCTGCGGGCAAAACAGCTAAAGAATTTATCCTTTAAGTTTCTTAAGTAATAAAAATACCACCATTTAACCGGTGGTATTTTTATTACTTATAAGAGAATTTTAGATTGCCAAAGCACTGATAACTAAACCTAGAAATTAACAGGGTTTCTCTTCAAAACAGCCTCTTCTTCTACCGGGAAACCCTTTTCCTTCAGCGACCATTCTTTCTATTTCGAGTTTCTCTTTTTTCATTTTAAGTTTATGTTTTGCTATTTTAGCATTTTTCTCTGCTTGTTTTTCTTCCAGGTATTTTTTTGCTAACGCTAACACTCTTTCGTTCTCAGTAATGACTTTTTTGACATCAGCGTCTACTGCGTTGCATCTTGCGACCGACTCGGCCTCCATTTTGTCGCATTCTGCGATCCTCATGGCGACTTTATCCTTGAGGGATTCTCCATCGTAAAAGCCTCTATCGATCATACCCATTTTTTCGGTGGGTTCAGTTCCGTAGGGGTAAGTTATAACTGAGGTTCTCTGACTTTCAGCCGCATTTTTTTTAGACATCTCTAGGCGTTTTACGATAACGCCATTCCTAGTCATTTTAATAGAAGGGAGCAACTTTGAAGTTGACCCTTTACTACTTTTTGGAGGCATTTGAGTCTTAGGTGATTCTTTATCGCAAGGTTTTAAAAAAGAAGGCTCTTTGGAAAGGCGGATTTTAAAAAATGTTTTATTTACCGGTATTTTTCCTGATTGAAATTTTTCTTCTTTCTCAGCTTGGACCAAAGTAACTGAGCCCATTAAAACAAGGAAAAGTAATAATTTTTTCATAGAAGCCTCCATTTGGTTGAGTGGCACTAAGCCTTAGGTGTTATAATAAGTTTATCATATTTAAAGCACGAGTCAAAGGCCCTTATGGATGGAATTTTAAGCCCAAAATAAGGTCGTGTTTCTTGCCGGTTAAGGATGGGAAATAAGTTTTTTTGTTTAAACAGGGAGTGTTTTAGCTTAACTATTTGTTTGAGGCTTAAATGCTAACTAAATACCGTTGATAAGTAATAAAAATATTACCATTTAACCGGTGGTATTTTTATTACTTATAAGACAATAGATTGCATCTACCACTTGAAGTTCTTTTATCAGCTTTTTTTATTTGAGTTAGTAAAAAAATTTTTTGCTAGGTGTAAATACGCTTATTTTAGCTTAACGTCTTAAAATTATACTTGGTCCTATTTTAGGTCCTATTTTTTGAGGAGCTTCCCACCAACTTTTTATCTTTGATGCAATATAAGAAAATCCTAGCAAGGTGCAAATTCCTAGCACAATTTTTTTAAGCTTTTCCTGTTCTTTTTTCTTTAATTCTATAAATTCTTGGCGAAGATATTCTCGCTTCGCGTGAGGTACGTTACTCAGCGCATTCATTATTCCAGCTACTCTGGCTTCGTTTCTGTTTGCAGGAAGATTAGTAAGTTGGCGTATGTGTGCAGCGCGTCTGGGCTTGCGCCTTGCTACGATTCTTACGGTATTGGGGGTCGGTCTTATAATTCTTCTGCCGCTTTGTATCATCGAATATGACACGCCGGTTTAAAAGAGCAGTAAAGAGAGCAATAATTTTTTCATCATAACCTCATTTGTTTACGCTCCATTATGAGTGATTATCTGTTTTTTAAATTGGAAGTTAAACCCATTTAATGGTGATATCGATGATGGACAGACCTTCCGTAAAATCCATAATTATCAAAAAGACTATTCTGGTAAAAAGGACTGTAGTAACCATTATAGTAATAATCCCATCGCGGATCTTGGACTATGTAATTTTTTTCTGCACGCGCTTGTTCAAGCTCAACTTCTTTTCTGTGCTCTTTCTCTTGCTGGATAAGTCTATCTATAAAAGTGCCAAAATTTTCATCAATGCCATTTTTAACCGCATTGTAAATTTCTTTATACGAGTTTCCTTCAGTAAGGGTAAGGGCAAGAGTGGTTACGTATTGCCCCTTTTTAAAAAGGAGAACGTATGCGGTGGTAGAATTTTTTGAAAGTTTAAACTCATCTGCAAGGTCTGGAGTTTTTTCTAAATTTACTTTTGTATATTTAATACTAACAGCACGTCCATAGGATACTTCGCTTATATCACGAAATCCTCGTTCTGCTTCGCGCAGTAGATGTCGCTCTTCATTAGTAATATTTTTAGCTTGTGTGTAGGCAAGTACAACGGCAAGAGTTTGTTTTTTTGAAGTATTTACGTGAAAAGATTTTAAATCCTTCGCTGAATATACTTTTGCCGTAAGCTTAACGGCGCCTATAATGGCACCAATAGATAAAGCTGCGTAAAGAAACACTTTTATACTTTTCATAGTCCCTCCATTTGTGTACAGTAACATCCGTGGTGAATTCCATTCTTATTTTAGTATAAATAAAAAGAAGATAAAAATGCAAGAAAATACGTCTGGCAGGCTTAAGTGAAGCATAAAAATTCGGTTTTAATTACTGGCGGAGCAGGGTACATTGGTTCGCATATCGGGCTTATTTTAGCTCAACAGGGCTATGCAGTTGTTGTCCTTGATAATTTTTCTCAAAATCATATTTTTAACCCTGCATGGGCAACGGTTTATAACGGTGATTACGCAGATGCAGAGCTTCTTACAAAGATTTTTGTTATGCACAAAATAAGCGCAGTGGTCCATTGTGCAGCTTCTACTATTGTTTCTCTTTCGGTGCAAAAGCCGCTTGAGTATTATTACAACAATGTGTCAAAAACTATTACGTTGCTGCAAACCATGCGTGCCTGTGGTGTTATGTCGCTTGTTTTTTCTTCAAGTTGTGCAGTGTACGGTGCTCCCGCGTACATTCCTTTAGATGAGAAACATCCACTTTCTCCTTTAAGCCCGTACGGTACTACAAAGATGATGGTAGAAATGCTTCTTAAAGATTGCGCGCGAGCATTTGACTTACGCTACGTTGTATTGCGTTACTTTAATGCAGTGGGGGCTATTCCTGGTTCTGGCTTGCGCGAATGGCATGTACCCGAAACGCATATTGTCCCTTTACTGCTTCATGCATGTAAAGTTGGTGCTCCTTTTTATGTATGGGGAAATGATTATCCAACCAAGGATGGAACATGCATTCGTGATTACGTCCATGTGCAAGATATTGCCGACGCACACCACAAAGCGCTTGAACATCTTTGGCAAGCAAAACCTTCTGACGTTTTTAATATAGGCACCGGTCATGGGTGGTCGGTTAAACAATTAGTCGACATGGCGCAAAAAATTACCCATAAAGAATGTGAGGTTATTTACTCTCAACGTAGAGAGGGCGATCCGTCAGTTTTGGTCGCCGACCCGCGTAAAGCAATGGATATTTTAGAGTGGAGGCCACAGTACTCCTCGCTTGAATATTGTTTTGAGACGGCGTGGCGTGCAGAATGTGAAGTATAAGAAAAAGGGCCCCGTACATCGAGGCCCCTTGTTGTGTGTCTGTATTACTTACTTAACGTGTACTAAAGATCAAATCCAATGCTACCCGGTGCAGATGTAACAAATCCGCCTAGCGTTGCAAGTATTTGGGAGCCAAAACTCTGCACTCCCATTTTTGATAAAGCTGCAAGCGCGTCAACAGAAAGGTCACTTGCGCTTTGTATCAGCGAAGCAGCCCCTTGTTGAAGGATAGCGCCTCCAACTCCTCTTGCTGCCGCGGTAGCTGTGCCTTGTAAAACACGAGCGGTTTGCACTACGAGTGATTCATCTGTTGTGCGTTGTTTTTCCATTCCTGCAACAGCTTCTTTTTGAATAACAAAAATACTTTTTGCAGCGAGTTGGTTCGCATCTTTTTGGCTTAGTTGGTAACGATTAAATCCTCTTGAGGTATTTATTCCTTGAGGTTTAAATTGCGCAGCACTTTTAAAGAAAGACATTTGGTTGGCCACTGGGTCTACTACAATGTTTATAAACACCTGTCTTTGTTTAAGTTGTGCAGCTTCAAGTGCGTATTTTACTCGTTCTAGCATCAACTTAAAACCTATAAGACTTGTGTTTGTTTTTGTTCTGTCGTACCCAACCAGTGCGTTACTAGTTGTTGTATCTTTGGGATTTAAACCCGCAGAAACATCTTTTTTATCAGCAGCATCCGCAATCATCTTGTTAGTAAGAACGTTTGCAAGAGCTTCCATTTGGTTGCCATCAGCAAGCGCCTGAGTAGTTAATTCTTGAAGATGCTGTATCGCTTTGAGTGCGGCGGCATTGTCAAGATTTGCCACGGGAACTCCAGCAAACTTTGCAGCTTCCTGAACCATTTCATCAATATTAATGTTTAATTCAAAAAGTGTCGGTTTTTGTGCATCCTTTGCTTCTTTATAAAGCGCAAGCAAAAACGTGTTGTTGAGTGCAGCCATTTTTATAAATGTCTGTGGAGCACGTTCTGCAAATTGAGCAAGGGTTGTCAGTTGCATTAAAGAGTTTAACTGCCCTGAAGTGTTTGCAGCTACAGCAACTACCTCTTTGTTTGCGTCCTTGGCAGGAGACCCAGATGGGGTAGGAGGCGTTACGCCCCCCACTCCTGTATCTTGGTTAGGTTTTCCATTAGTGTCAGCTAATGAAGCTTGTTTGTTATTGCCTGGGTAAAGCTGGGAAAACTTTGCTGTTTACATCATTTTTTGCTGATGTTCTATCAATAAAAGTTTTCATGTAGTTTCTTATGGCAGTTCTTAGCTTGATGTCGTTAGTTTTGTTTTTATCTCTTGTAAAATAGAGTGGCCCTCGTGGGTTAAATGCGGGTTCAAGAGGTATACCTGCATTCTCAAAGAGTTTATTAATTTTCTCACCATAGGCATATAGTTTGTTAGTAGTGTTAAGGTCTGCTAATTTACTATTTTCTGGTAAACTGCTTGATTTTACATCTCCAAGGCCTAAGTCTTTGAATGAGGCCAAACCATCCTCTGCGCCATCAATGGTGCTGTCAGCCATTGGGTTAGCTTTTACCGGAACCACTACTGGATCGCTTGCGCCTCCCTTTGTGCTGTCAGCCGTTGTGTTAACTGCGGGAACCACTACTGGAGTTGCGCCTCCGCCAGCCGTTGGGTTAGGTTTTACCGGAACCACTACTGGAGTTGCGCCTCCGCCAGCCCCTAGGTTAGGTTTTGGAAGTGGAATTTTCAGTTTATTCGCTTCAAGCTCTTTTTGTACTTGGGTAAGTGCTTCCTGTAGCTTACGGTTGGTTTCTATTAAATCAGTAGTTTGCTTTTTTGCAGCTTCTAACTCAGCAGCGTTTGCTTGAGTTGTGTCAGCATGCTTAGTAGTAGCGGTTTTTAACTGTTCAATTTCAGCCTTCAACTGATCAGCAGCATCTTGTACTTTTTGTAACTCAGCTTTTGCAGCTTGTAAATAAGCAGTGCCTGTTTGAGTTGTGCCAGCATGCGTAGTTTTTAACTGAGCAATTTCAGTGGTCAATCGGGCGATCTCACCTTGCAACGTAGCGTTTTCTGTAGCATCTACAGGCTTGCCTGCCTGTAACGCCGCAATTGTTGCTGCAAGAGTTGCATTTTCTTGTTTTAGCTTATCAATTGCTTCTTGTAGAGCTTTCTTTGCAGCGGTTTCTGCATCTGCTTTTGTGATGGCTGCATTTTTTTCGTCTGTTTCGTTTTTAAGATCGGTGGTAAGTTTTTGGATATCCCCTTCAAGTTTTGCAAAATCCTTTTCAAGTTGTGCAATTTTAGTTGTTTGTGCCGGGCTGATTACGGGATTAGCTTTTAAGTTAGCAAGGGCATCTTCAATAACTTTTTTTTCAAGATCAAGTCTTGTTTTAAGGTCTAAAAGATCTTGTGCTTGCTTTGCTGCGGCGGCAGTATGTTGTGCCTCTAAAGCCGTTTTGTCTTTTTGTAATGTAGCATGTTGTGTGTCTAAAGCCGCTTTGTTTGTTTGTAAATCAGTGTGTTTTTGCTCTAAATCCGCTTTGTCTTTTTGTAGCTGGTCATGAGCTGCTTTGTCTGGATTTGCTTTTAATGTTTTCACTTGATTAAGCAATACTTCAAGACTGTCTTTTGCAAGATCGCTAGAGATTGTTCTGTTAGCTATAGTTGCTTCTGTTAAGACTTTATCCAGCTGAGTCATAATACGGGCTGTTGCAGCAGTAATTCCAAGTATATCGCCTAGCGCAAATCCGTCATAGATAAAAGGCTTAGTGTTAAGCAATGCGTCAGCAAGCAATTTTATTTCGTTAACACCAGCGCCTGCAGTTGCATTACTAAAAACGTTTTTAACAGCATCAATAAGCGCCACATCAACTGATGTTGGTACTAATCCTGTTGGTGTAAAAACTTTGATTGTGCCTTTTGGATTTGTTTTGTCTGTAATATCACCGTAGGTTTTGAATTTACCACTGCCGTAGAAATAGTTTGTTGTTTCAGCTGCTATCATTGCATCTCTTACTGCAGTGAAGAAATCAACATACGGTGTTGCCAGGGCTACAAGAGTTCCGTCTGTTGGGTATGCTCCAATTTTAAGTAAACTGAAAGCTTTGAGATCTTTTTGGAGTGTTAGAATTTTTGCATCGAGGGTATCTTTTTTGTTGGCTTTAAGGATAACGTTATTTATCAATTCATTAGATCTCAAAATAACGGTGTTTGCTTTAGCAAGATCCAGGGCAATTGCTCTACACTGGTTTGCGCCAGCATCCAAGAGGGTTTTAGCTCTTTTGTATGCGTCAGCATAAGCTTTTGGGCTTCCCCCCGCATCAAGAAATTTGCCATAGCTATCTACAAACGCAAGCGCTTGGTCTGCGGTGGTTATCAGCGCGGGATTTATTCCCCGGGTTCCACGAGCTGTGACTCTTGTATTAAGATCTGTTGCGGCGGTTACTAGTTGTCCTATTTGGGCAGGTGTAGTTATTTTGTCCATATCTACGTTAGCGGCATTATAAATTTGGGACACAACATCGACCCATTGCTTTGGGTTATAGTTAGCTCTTCCAGCGAGTGCTGCAGTTAAAAGTGTTTGTAATTTAGCAGCATCAAAGAACGTATAATCTTTAATAAGATTGTTAAGAGCAGTTTTATCTGTTCCACTTTGCATTGCAAAGGTACTTTGTGATAATGCGAGTGTTGCAAGAAGCAACAGTGCGCCATATATTCTTAATTTCATACTTTTTTCTCCTTTAAAATTTATAACCTTTTAAAATGAACCTTGTACTTTCAGCCACATTCCCCAACGGTTTAAAGCGGTATTTTGGCGGGAGAATTCGTACGATGTTCCACCTTCAACAAGGTATGGTCTATTTTGGCAAGAATGGTGCATGCCACCTACTAATGCAATAGTGTTAGATACGGCAGCACGATGAGCAGCAGAATTCAAATCAATATCAGATTGTTTAATGGGAGTTGCTGTATCTATAGTTGGTTGATCAAGACCCGTAAATGATTTTCCTGTTTTTCTAAATCTATTGGAATCGCCTGCTGTAAATCCATACGCTGCAATTGTTGCTTGTGTATGCTGCCACGCGCTTGCGAGTTCTATTTGTTCTGCTTGGCGGATATGTGTACTATAGCTTGCTGCTATGTGCCACTTTTCATTTACATAAGTAAGACCAGAGTAAACGGTTCCGTTGTAACCAGGAGTTACGTTGCTGTCTAAAGTTAAAAGGTTAGTACCAAAAGTTGCGTTAGCAGCTCCACCAGCGTTAAGCGCTGCTGTTGTTTTATACATACTTAAGTATCTGCTCCATGGTCCGTTTAGTTTTAAGTCAAAAGAACGTTTTTGGGTGTTTTGAAAAAGGTATTGAGACTCAACGCCCCAGTTCATTAAAAATTTCCCACTTTTAAAGTCTTTAATGTCAATTTCTCCGCGGTTGCCCAGCATAATACCTGCGTGCCCACCGTTTCCGCAGATAGGTTCAAACATATATATGCCTTTTGGTTTATTACCCGTTGGTAAAATAAGACCTACAAAGCTGGTCATATACAAGTCTTTGCGGTTAAGCATTGGAGAATCGTAACCAACTTTAAAGGTTAAATCAGCAAGACGAGTTTTTGATTTATCTCCATCAATTCTGCCGTACTCCATAGCTGTTTGTTTAAAAGCGTCGGTCATAGTACCTACTAATGCAGCACCGCCGATCCCAGCTCCTGCAGCAAGAGTACTTGTTTCAACTACTCTTTCTTTAAGATTCATATTGTTTTTAACGTGCATCAAAGGAGCTTCTACGCCTATCCACAATTTTTCACCAAAGTATCTACGGGCGTTTAATGCCACACCGTACACAGTTTGTTGTGGTTTAATAGTTACAGCGTTATGCAGTGCGTCCCCTGCGGTTGCTATGTTAAAGTCTGCAGCAAGAACATCTTGATTAAATTCCATGACGTCCGTTGTTGGCAGGGCTTCTTTTACAATTAATTCTTTTTTGCCATCAAAGAAGAAGTATTGCGCCAAATCAGCGGCATTGGTTGAGCTTGAAGCAAATGGAATTGCTTGGAGCGACGTCATCTTAAGCGCTCGGCCTGTGCTCCTTGCTTGGTCGACTGGCGCATTTTGCACTGCAAAATGCGAGTTTTGGGTAAAAGGACGGACTGAAAAAAAGGATCCTGAAACGTCATTCGACATCAGTGATCCGGCGCTTACGAGGGCGCAAAGCCCCAGTTTTAACGTGTGCTTCATGCATTTCTCCTTCATTTAAACACAGCGTATTAAAAAATATATGACTTTACTGTAACAATCTTTCATTGCAAAATGCAATTTTTAACAGATTGGCATACTCCTTTTTTTCTTTTTTAGGAAACTGTTTTTTTTTAGAGGGGGCCTAAACGGCCATTTTTCTGTTTTTCAAACTCTATTTTTTCTTTAAAACATTTTTTCCTTTTTTAAAAAGTCTTCTCTTTTGCTAATTTTTTTAGATTTATAATTTATAGGTGCCCTACGCGCAGGGGCCAAGGAAATAGCATTTTCCCCAAACATCCTATTTTAAAAACATTTTTACTTCTTCTTTTAAATATTTTTTTTAAAGATTCAAAGTCTTTATGGCAACTTGCGTGCAGCACTAGCGAAGGTTTTTTATATTTCAAAGTCTTTTTCTCTTTTTTCAATATTTCTTTCTTTAAACAATTTTCTCTCTTTAATCAAAGTCTAAAGGTGCCCTACGCGGGCAATCGGCAGAGAGGTTCTGGTCAACCTCCCTGCACCCAAGACCTTTTTAATACACGCGCATGTTACTACCAGAAGAACTGCTGCGCAGTTTTATCTTCGTAATATGCGCTGATAAGGTACTTCACGTTATAGTCATAGTTGGCTGTCGCCAAAGTTGTACAATTTTGTTGCGAATCTTTCTTGTAGGGTATGTGTAGGACTGTTTTCTGCAAAGCTCTATGGTTAAAAAAAGTCTCTTATTTGCGCGAACAGCGCCGTGTAAGAAAGTACCTTGTTAGCATATCGTGCAAAGATGAAACTGCGCAGCAGTTCTTCTGTTAGCGCTACGTGCGTGTATTTAAAGTAGATGGGGGTCCTAGGGGGGTTAGATCGGGAACCCCCGCTAGTGCTGCACGCAAGATGCCATAAAGACTTTGATTAAAGAAAAAAGACTTCTTAAAGAAAGAAGGGAATTATTTTAAAAAGACACAGCCTTCTTGGCCCCTACGCGGGGAGCGCCCTCTAGACTATGAATCTTTTAAAAAAATTAAATAAAGAAAAACAGACTTTGAAATGTAAGAAAAAACGTTTTTTAAAAAAGAACGATTTTAAGAAAGAAATTAGAAAAAAGATGTTTGAATGAAAAGAAAATGGTTTTTAAAGAAAGTTATCAGCTTTTGGGCTTTGTAGTATACTGCTTTTTTATGGTGTGACATTTGGTAAAAATCAAAATTTAAAGGTTGTAAGATGATACATCGTGTCCGCGGAACTCGCGATATTCTTGATATGCGTCTTTTTGATTTTGCAATTTCTACCATTTCCGTGCATTTAAAGCGGTACCATTTTAGTCACATCATGACTCCCATTCTAGAACCGATTGAACTGTTTAAGCGTTCGCTGGGTACAGAAACTGACGTTGTTTCTAAGGAAATGTTTGTAGTCACCTCTTCATCGGGGCAAGCAGATGATTCAATTTGTTTGCGTCCAGAAGCAACTGCTTCAACCATTCGTGCATTTGTAGAAGAAGGTGTGCAGCAAACCCCTTGGAAGGTTTTTACTCACGGGTCAATGTTTAGGTACGAACGCCCTCAAAAAGGAAGATTTAGAGAATTTCATCAGGTCAGTTTAGAATGCATTGGCTCATCTTCAGTTGCACAAGATGCGCAATTGATTGCCATGCTTGACCGTCTTTTTAGTCAGGCGTTTCATCTTGAATCGTATGCCCTCCATATCAACTTTTTAGGGACCCCAGAAGAACGTGCAACATTTCGTACAACATTTCTTAGTTTCCTTGATGGGCAACCAGGACTATGCGAAACTTGTATGGTGCGAAAAACAACAAATGTTTTACGGGTACTTGATTGTAAGCAGGAAGCATGTCGCGCCATTTGTAAAGCGGCGCCGACCTTGGAAGCTGTTTTTGGGGAAGCTTCAAAAACCGAATGGCAGTCTCTTAAAAATTATCTAGAAGAATTGTCGGTATCATTTACCGTTAATTCTCGTTTGGTACGCGGTCTTGATTACTACAATAAAACAGTTTTTGAATTTGTAAGCGCAGATCTTGGTTCACAGTCAGCCTTTTGTGGCGGTGGCCGTTATGATTTTCTTGTTTCCCACATCGGCGGCAAAGAAGATCAACCATCAATTGGTGCAGCAATTGGAATTGACCGTCTTTTGATGTTGCTTGAATCTTGTCAAGATAGCCTGCCTCTTGCGCAAGAACCGGCACTTTATGTCATTATTCCTGTTGCCCAAGAACAGCATGGTATCTCTCTTCAGATTGCAGATGCCCTGCTTGAAAGTGGTCTGACTGTTGAAGCGTTGTTTGATGGATCATTAAAAAGTATGATGCGCAAAGCAAATAAGCTTGGCGCTCGGTACTGCATTGTGGTGGGTCAAACTGAGCAACAAGAAGGAACTGCCGTGCTAAAAGACATGAAATCAGGGGATGAACAAACGGTTAAGCAAACCGATCTTCCAAAAATCCTCAAATAATAATTGGTAGAGTGTAACGTGCTCTGAAATATTAAAGTAGATAATGATTGCGATGGCCGGGTAAAGCACTGGTACAACAAACAAGAGCGAATCTATGCGGTCAAGCACGCCCCCATGGCCAGGTAAAATTGTTCCAGAATCTTTAAGTCCAACCCGTCTTTTGAGGTATGATTCAAAAAGATCTCCTACAATAGAAAGTGTAGAAACGCAGAAAGCAAGAGCATATGCGGCAAATACTACTGTATGCCAGGGGAAAGAAGAAAACATTTTTTTAGTAAAGAGTCCTGATTGTGCATGGACTCGTCCAGCTAATACATTTAAGTGAGTAAAAATAAACATTCCCGTGATGATCATTAAGGCAAGTGCCCCAAGACATCCTTCCCATGTTTTTTTGGGAGAAATGGTAGGGGCAAGGGGAGTTACTCCAAAAAACTTTCCTGTAAGATAAGCCGCAGTATCGTGCTTTACTACAAGTATCACGAAGATAAATAAAAGCTGCCTAAAGAAATAACTTTCGTTCATCAGCATCATGCAGCTAAAACCAGGAGTAAGGTAAAAGATAAGTAGAGCCCAATAAAGAAGGCTGCGTGGATGTGCAAGATGAGGAAGTTCTGCCACCGCAATGTAAAGTCCTGTAAAACCGATACAAATGCTGGTATAAAATGGAGGTAAATGAAAAAAAAGTAATGATACAATTGTGCCAAGTACCAGGCCAGTCAGTGTTCGTTTTGTGGCATTTGAATGAAATAATTTTTGTAGCCTTGTTTCTATTGTCATCTACTGTCTCCTTATTCTTTTCCCTCGCCAAAGGCGTGAGGAATATAGGTAATTGTGGGAGTGGACCCCATAGTGACTAACGCTACATCAAATCGTAAAACTTTATCAATGTCTGAGGACGCCAGGAGGTATCGTTTTGCTGTATGAATAATTTTACGTTGTTTGCTGAGCGTGATGACTTCAGAAAGAGGGAAGTAGTTATTGTATCGTGTTTTTACTTCAATAAATGCAAGTACGTTTCCTTTGTGCGCAATGATGTCAATTTCACCTTCGCGCACCGCAAAATTACAGGTTCTAATGGTAAAGCCTTCATTTAAAAGCCAGGCACAAACAGCCTCTTCACCCTTTTTGCCAGTGACCTTTGCCTGCGGTTTAGAATCGGTCAGCATGGGATTTTTTAGCACGCTGTGCAACGCGAGTTGAAGAAATAAAACGAGGAAACTTCTTTTCCAAAAGAGCTATTCGCTCATTATAAAGCTGGGTATTGTTTTGGGCTTTTGCTATGCGACATTCAAAAGAAAGAATCTCTGGCTCAATTCCTGGTAATTTAGTAATAAATTCTTTTTTAAGATGCGCAATGCGGTTGGTCGCAGCATTATAATTTTTCTTTTTAAAGTAAAAGTTAGCAATGTTTAATTCGCTGTTGTAAAGCATCAACGAACAATGAGTTAGAATTTCCTTAATTTCTGTGCAATAGTGCTTATAGGTTGTTTTTGAAAGGTATGCATTTCCCAAGCTTTCTGTGGCAAGAGTTTTTTGTTGATCTTGATCGATTTTATACGTTTGATAAAATTGACATAAAATTCTTTTGTAGTGCGCATATTCTGCATTTTCAGACCCGGGATAGAGGTCGAGATACTCTGCAAAGTCTTTACCGGCTGTTTCCAGGTCGCCCAGTTCAAAGTAGATGTCACTTATTTCAAGTTTAAGGGCTTTAATTTGCTCGGTATCTTTGCTAACAGTTGTTATGTGCTGTAGGTAGAATAACGCTTTTTTGTACCAAGCTTTTTCATTTGCTGCTAGTTTTAAACAAAAATCTGCAGCCTTGCGAAGCTCTTCAATCGTAAGGTTTTTTGCTTCTTTATTATGTATGAACTTTTCAAATTGTTGTCTTAAGATACGACGCTCTTTGGTTGTTAAAGGAGCTGATTCTTGGAATAAGGTTTTACTTTGCTTTGCAGAAGGAGGAGTAAAGTTTTTTGCACTATCAAGCTGGGGAAGAGCAAAAGTTGTGCTAGAATTTCCCATAGTGGGCGAAAAAGGTGTCTGAACGTATGCTATCAAAGCTTGGCTGAACATGCTGCCCATTAAAACAAGTCCTCTAAGCTGCTTGGTCATAATATTCCTTTATAGGTTGCGGTGCGCTGTATCTTCTGTAAGCTTAAACCTATTAACAAGGGTATCATATTGGTGTGGCACCGGCAAGAAGCGGGTGGTAGAATAATGGACGTACGCTTTATTCTTTTGCTACATCTGGAATAAGTTGTGATATAAATTTGGTACGGCGGAGAACGGTATGGTAAGAAAATCAATAGGGCAGCTGCTACAAGAAAAAGGACTTCTTTCTCAGGATCAGTGGAAAGAAGCCCAAGTCCAGGCTGCGCAAGCACGTAGTTCCGTGGTGCAGTATGTGATAGAAAGTGGCATTGTCGATGGCATTGCGCTTGCAAAAATCTACAGCGAAGAATTTTCCGTACCGCTTCTTGAAAAAATTGATGATGAAATGGCAGATGCCGCGACTCTTGCTAAAATCCCTCTTAAGTTTTTGCGCGAAAACGCGGTTATCCCTTTAAAAGTGCAGGGGAAAATTACGGTCGCAACTACCGATCCGACAAACTTTCAGCCTTTAGACGAACTTGATATTATTTTTGGAGGCGGCACCCAGTTACTTGTAACTTCAAGAAAAATAGTCATTGACGCAATCAATCGTTATTACCCACTTGAGAGTAGCGAAGAAATGATTGATGATCTTGAAGATGAAGGCAACATGGGAGAGCTTTCGTTTGGTGAGATTGATGAAAAAGACATTATGAGCGCCGCCAATGATGCTCCTATTATTAAGCTAGTTAATTATATGCTTTTTCAGGCAGTCAAAATGGATGCGACTGATATTCATATTGGGCCCCAAGAAAAAGAAATTCGTGTTCGTTATCGTGTCGATGGCATTATGCATGCTGTCATGACCCCGCCTAAACGTATCCAAGGTGCCCTTGCATCGCGTATTAAAATTATGGCCAACTTAAACATTGCAGAAAAACGGCTTCCTCAAGATGGAAGAATAGAAATTAAAGTGAGCGACAAGGCATATGATATTCGTGTTTCTGTGCTGCCTTCTAAGTGTGGCGAAAACATTGTTATGCGTATGCTTGATAAAGAACGTGGATTTGCAGCGCTGGAAAAAATGGGCTTTAGTGACAATGACAAAAAAATAGTCGATAGCATTATTGCAAAGCCAAACGGTATTATTTTGGTGACTGGTCCTACAGGATCAGGTAAAACAACTACTTTGTATTCTATTTTGCACAAATTAAATACTCCGGACGTTAACCTTATTACAGTTGAAGATCCGGTTGAATATCAAATGGGTGGGATTGTTCAAGTACAAGTCGATGCAAAAGTGGGACTCAGCTTTGCGGCAGTTCTTCGTTCTGTTTTACGTCAAGATCCTGACATTGTTATGATTGGGGAAACACGCGACCAAGAAACTGCACAAATCGCTATTCAGGCCGCTTTAACTGGACACTTGGTATTAACAACACTTCATACTAATAGCGCTCCGGCCAGTATAACTCGTTTGGTTGATATGGGGATTGAGCCCTTTTTAATTTCATCATCAGTTGTCGGGATTATTGCTCAACGACTTGTCAGAAAATTGTGTCCACTCTGCAAAGAATCATTCAACCCTAATCAGGAAATGTTGGCAACGCTGGGTATGGCAAAACCATATGATACCACTCAGACTTTTTATCGCCCTAAAGGGTGCGCTGAATGTAATGATTTGGGTTATAAGGGACGAATTGCCTTGTATGAGATCATGAAGATGAGTGACGATATCGCAAAGTTAACTATGGAAAGAGCTTCAACAAACGTTTTGCGCAAGCAAGCTCAAAAAGATGGTATGACTTTACTCATTGAAGACGGGATTGGGAAAGTCCGTCAGGGTCTTACCAGTATTGAGGAAGTATTATCTGTTGCGACAGCCTACGACGACGTTGTTGAACCACAAGAAAAATGATTCCTTTGCGCATCTAAGCTCTTTTGAGTATCCTAAAGATATCGTATAAAGCCTTATCTGTGGGGGTACAAGATGTCCCGTTCACGATTATTTTTTAAGATTGGTGGGGCCCTGCTAGTAGGGTTATGTGGTGTTTTACTCTGTTTACAGCAGAGCTCGTCTTTTATTCGATTTGTAGAAAAAACACTCAAAGAGCAGTTGCAAAGTAATTCTCACTGCGCCTTTGAAGGAAAAGTTACTCGTATAAGTTTGCTCGGTTTATTTCTTGAAATGGAAGATGTTAGATTTACTCCTTTGCGGTTAAATGAGGGGTGGGCCTGGCAAGCACATAAATTTACACTTTCTCTTTCTGTGCTTCCTTATTTTTATACGGGGAAAGTTGCGCTGGGCGTTTTGGTAGAAAAAGGAAATGCTTTTTCTGAAATTAAAAATGGATATCCTTTATTTTTAAACCACGTGAATGCAATGGTGGGAGGGTTTTCTGCAGGTAGTTTTCCGCTTACATTGCGAGATGTTTCCCTTCAAGATATTCGTTTTGAGTATGAAGATACTGCTCATTGGGTTAAAGGTTTTCTTAGTTTAAATGGACAAGTGGCGCGTGCAGGTTCTTTTATGAAGTCCCGTTATTTTCTGACTGACGGGAGTGTCATGGTTAAAGATCAGCTGTTTGTTTCTGGCATCACGGGCACATGCACAACTCTTATTGATGTAAGTCAGAAAAGTCCAGTTTTTCGTATTGAAACTGACATGCGTATAATATTGCCGCAGCTTCCAGAAGGAAAGCGTGAATGTGTTTTTGAAAGTACTCATGTTCCTGGGCATAGTTCTGGAGCTATTTATAATCACGATCATTCATTCCATGCTGCGCCGTTGCGCTTTTATAGTCGCAAATCACATATTGTGTGTGAAGGTGCCATTACTGCACCTCTTTCTTATTTTTGTGCAATGACAGGAATGTCAGAAGTTGCACAAAAAATTCAGGGCACTGCCCATCTTTCTTTGCAAGGAAATCCAGCACAATGTTTATCGGGTAAAGTAACTATTAATAATCCTCGTTATGAAGAGCATGGTCTTGATAAGGCGGAAGTTTCTTTTATGACGGAAGGCCTTTCTAAAGCTCGCGGATCTCTATCTTTGCACAAAGAAGAAGGATACTGCAGCGGGCCGCTTGTGGCGGATTTTAATAAAAAAACAGTGCAGGCTCAAATGGTAAACCATACGTTATGGCCACTGCGTAAAATGAGTCGTTGGGTTATTCCCGCGCATGAAGGTTCTCTTTCTTTTTCGTTAGACGGACAACAAAAAACAGAATTTTCTTATGCTGTTACTGCCAAAGACTCTAAGACCGAAGTCAAGGTTTGCTCACAGGGAACTGTCCTGCTAAGCGCGGGTGGACTTATGTACGCTATGGGGAAAATAGGGGATAATAATTACGTAATGCGATCAACAGTGTTTCCTACTATTAAGCCTTTATTTGTTTCATATAGCGATAAACAAGGAAAAAAATTATTACATTTTGTTACTCAGGCTCCCGAACATACTTCGGTAAAAGGTACTCTTTCGTATGATTTTATTCGGATGTATCTTAAAGAATATTTTGATTATGATGTTCCTGGGGAGGGGGTTTTTCATATAGAAGGTGACTATCGGGATAACGATCTGTATGGCAGTATTCGCGCAGCTGACACCACTATTCGTCTTCCTGAAACATATAATTTCTTATCGGGCTTTTCTGCAGATTTACATCTTTCTTTAAGCCCTTTAAAAATAAAAATTACTGATTTGTCTGCGCAACTGCACAAGGGCAATGTTCATTGCAAAGAAGCAATCGTTCATATTTCAAAAAGTGGCTATGATGTTACTTTTCTTTACTTTCCGCTTACTATTTCAGAATGCTTTTTAAATTGGAAAGAAGATCTTTTTGTTGTTGGTTCGGGATCCTGTATCTTTCAAAAACGTAACAGCAAGTATTCTCTTGATGGGTACATTGTGATTGAAAAGGGGCAGTTAAAAGAAAATCCACTTTCAAAAAAAGGTCAGAAAGAGCTTACGCAGTTTATGGTCCCTACCACATTGAGTGCAGGGCAAGACGTGCAACTTAATGTAAGTATTATGACAAAAGATCCGATTGCTATTAAAACTCCACAGCTTTTGTCGCGCGCGGTCTGCGATGTAAAAGTGACTAATACTTTTAGAAAACCTTCTGTTTCTGGATATTTGCGATTGTTGGGCGGAGAAGTGCATTTTCCCTATAAGCAACTTCATATCATGCGAGGAGAAGTTACTTTTCAACCACAGCAGTTGTATGATCCGATTATCGATTTGGTGCTTCAAGGTACATTAAAAAAGTACGCAGTCACTGTGGCTGTTGATGGTTCTGTGCTTGATCCACATATTACCCTTGATTCTGTGCCAGCACTTAATGATGAACAGATTGTTGCATTGCTTTTTAGTGGGACTGCTGAAGAAAATTTAAATGTGGTTGTTCCTTCCTTGTTAATGCGAAACATAGAAACAGTACTTTTTGGTGCAGCAAAAGATTCTGCGGTTGAATCGTGGTTGGATCCGCTTAAACGAATTCGTATTGTGCCCAGCTTTGCTGATCAAACAGGGCGTGGTGGGTTTCGTGGGGCGTTAGAGATTGATGTGAGTGATCACTTGCATGCAAGTATTCAGAAAAACTTCAGTTTGTCAGAAGATACACGCATTGAGATTGAATATTTAGTCTCAGATGATATTGCCCTTAAGGCTATTAAGGATGAGCGATCTGACCTTGGTGGCGAAATCGAAATGCGTTTTAAATTTTAAATTCTTGCTTTTTATATAATGCATAGATTACGGTTTTATCTACGAACGTGCGATGTTAAGGGTCAGGGGGCGAGATGGGACGTGGGATGCATGGTGTGGGTTTAATTTTCTTACTCACGCCATTTCTCTTTTTCTCTCATGATGTATTTTCTTCAGTTAAAGAAGATCCCATTGAGGTTTCTCGTAAGACTCTCATTTGTAATGGCGTGGTACATAAAGTTCTTTTTTGCCCTGAGAATGGAAAACTTGTAGAAACCACACTTATTGGGCTTATCCGTTCATCAAAAAAAATTACCGGCGCGCTGTATCTTCTTACTCATAAAAATATTATTGAAGAATTAATTAAAGCTAAACGCCGCGGCGCAGAAGTTAATCTCATTTTCGATCCTGGCGCACTTTCCTATGCACATATCTATACCCTTGCTGATGCGGGCATTCCTTTAAAAATATGGAATGAAGCAAAAACGCAAAAGGGATTTTCAGCGCTGATGCATTTAAAATCACTTATATTTTGGGGTGCGTTTTCTGAAGAGCGCGTTATTGTCGCTTCAGGTTCTATGAACTTAACGAATAACGGTTTAACAAGAAATCACGAGCAATTTACTTTTTGTGATAATAAAGAAATAGTGCGAGATTACGATAAACACATTTGTGCTCTTCTTGAAAACTCTCGTCTACAAATACAGCCTGTGGTACTAGTTGATTTTAAATCTGGGGGTGAAAAAGTTAAGAAACAGGAGAAAGTTTCAGGGGTAAGTACAAAAAAAACAACAGGTCAAATAACTGTTTGTGTTACGAGCGCTGTTGTGAAGAATTTTTCGCGCTACAGAAAAGTAGCGGGGAGAGCTATGCATCGTTCGTAAAAATTAGAACGAAGGATATCAAAAAAGGCGCTTCATTACCACGATTCCTTCTTAGCTGGGCCTAAGCGTAGTCTAATTAAGCTTAAAATGCAAATGAATTTTGAATTTAAATTTGTTTTCGTTCGTATGCAATCAAATTTACAAGGTCTTTTGGAAGCTCTTTTTCAAATGAAAATGTTGCTCCGTGGTACTCAAAAGATATTTTTTTTGCGTGCAAAGCTTGTCGTTTTATTTGTTTTGAAGGAGTTCCATAAAGGGTGTCGCCAAGGAGTGGATGACCGAGCGTTGCAAAATGTACTCGAATTTGATGAGTTCTTCCGGTAATCAGTTCTACTTCAACAAGTGAAGAATGTTCAAAGTATTCAACAACCTTAAAGTGAGTAAGTGCAGAACGTCCAGAAGAAAGATGTGTCATACGTCTGCGCATAGCAGGATGTCTCCCGATAGGAAAGTCGATGCTTCCCTGTTCTTGCGGATGTCCTGTAACAACAGCATAGTATGTTTTTTTCATAGTGCGATTTCTAAACATGTCAGAAATTGTGGCGTGCGCATGGTTGTTTAACGCAACCAAAAGTACTCCTGAGGTGTCTTTATCAAGACGATGCACAATGCCAGGACGATTAGTGTACCCAACATGCTTGATATCTTTAAATGATCCCAAAAGCCAATCAACAAGAGATATAGTATCGCTTTTTTCTGTTGGCGGATGCACCAATACTCCGGCAGGTTTATACACCACTAAAAAATCTTCATGCTGGAAAATGATTTCGATGCCTAAATTTTTAAGTGCATCGTTATCGTATTCTTTTGGTTCAAGTTTAGGAGGAAAGGTAATAACGATAGAATCTTGAAGTTTTAATTTTACGCCGCATTTTTTAGGCAGTGTGTCATTAATGCGAATTTGTTCGTGTTCAATAAGTGTTCTAAAAAAACTGCGTGAATAATGAGGGAAATGCTCAGTAACAAAGACATCAAGGCGCGCACCTTCTTTTTCAGGAGCTACGATAAATGAAAATTGTGAACCAGGTTCGATGTTTAAAGATGTCTCCATTATGCCCCCACTAAGCTTATTTTAAGTAACCAAGTAACCACTTCATAGAGTATATTTGTGGGGGCAAATGTCAAATAGATCAAACTTCAAGCTTAAAGGGCTTTTTTACTTTCTAGGTCGTCTTCTTCTTTTCCGCTTTCTTCACTTTCTTTTTCTTCTTGGATGCTATCTGCAACTCCCGACGTTACAGCAGAGGTTGGTTTGCTCATTTCTTGTTTTTGAAGTTCAAGTTGTGCGGCCACTTCTTCTGGCGATTTAAAGTTTAATTTAGTGACCACAGTACAATTAGTCGGGTTTTGTTGTGTCCATATGGTTTGTATTAAGCCTGTGTCTGTAAAGAAATAATCGGTGCTTTTTTCGTCCTCTATTAATACGTCAGCTCTTCCTTCTGGTGAGAACTTAAAGATTGTTTTTCCGTATGCTGCCATTGTTCCGCAGACAGAAAGTGAGAGTTTTCTTTTTTCATCTAATAAAGATACTTTATTTTTGTAAGCGATTATTTCATCTTTTTCTGTATCGCAAAGATAAAACTGACTTTTTATAAAGACCAATATTTTATCACCAGATGAGGCGATTTTCTCAATGTTGCCATCTTCAGAAATTAAAATATTTTTACATTCTGTTAATGTCTCATTGAGCATGTGTAAAACCGATTGGTTGCTCATATTTTTGCAGGGCACTATGCAATTTTGATTAACGCAGCATAGGTCTGCATGGCTATTACATCTACAGGGGAAAGCAGTTTGCTTGGCGAAGGTTTTCATTGGAATATATGCATGAGGGTTTGCATCAGCTGTGTTTGTAACGTAGGTGACTGTTTCATTATATTTTGATGCATCATACCCAGGAACTGTCCCTTCAGAAGTTGAGTAGGTGTTTAATGCTCTTGTTGCTATTGCTAAACATGTGCCTTTGTCAAAAAAAATAAGATCATTAATAGGCGAATGCATAACTTTAAGTTGTTCAGCAGGGTTATCTAGAGTTACAAGAGGAAATACTTCATAGTCTTCTCGCTTCAATTTTTCATGTTTTGCCCATTGAGTAACTCTATCAATAGCAAAAGTTTCCCCCACAGCGCCTATTGTGTTGGTCGCTTTTTTAGCAAGATTTTTCATAAGACTGCTAATTATCCGGGTAGAAAAGATAGTTACTTCGCCTTTTTCATTTCCTACTGCAATTAAAGGAGTAAGTCTATCTGTGTTGAACGTTGCAGCGGTAATAGGTTCTTTAGCAGAACCATGTGCTTCATAAGAGGGGGAAAAAGAAGTGAACACGAATTTGCCATCGCAATAGGACAGAGCACCTTTTTCATTTACTGTAAGTCTACGTGGATCTAGGGTGGTAACTTTTCCTAGTACGCTTGAGCTTTCAAAGAGGCGTGCTGAGGCAGATAAGGTTTTTTGAGCTTCTGCGCTCTTTATTTCGTAACATTGAAAGTTAAGGAGCAGGGATAGTCCAAGGAGTATCACACGAGCTTTATTCATAGGGTTCCTTTGGGTAATAGTGTAAATATCTCTATACAGAAGGGGCAAACGAGTATGCAGCAAAAAAATGGAAATTTCAATGTTGAGGAAATTCTTCTTGTCGAGTACCCTGAGCGAGAGGGGTTCTTACACGTAACTAAGAAACGCACCATTGTAACCATCTATCTGTAATTTAAAGGGTGTACCATGGA